>OHEU01000010.1_pt1 | contig 119452 bp, 86 predicted proteins | sample 1567341 | NCBI WGS metagenome assembly OHEU01 (sample SAMEA3879524, study PRJEB24766) | human gut metagenome | biome: human-associated habitat; feature: feces | place: USA | collected 1985/1987 | reverse complement strand
CAGATCCTGATTTTAGAATACTGATTGATGGAGGTTATGCAAAAACCTATCATAAGTACTTGAAAAAATTTTTGCTCAATCTGGCCGCCGAAGGAAAACGATTAAATTTAATCGTAGTCACTCATATAGATGATGATCATATCAGTGGAATTAGGGCATTATTGAAAGAGAACGGGGATTCGAGAAACCCTAAAATCATAGAGATTGATGAAATCTGGTTTAACAGTTTGAATCAATGTATTACGTCTCGAAACGCAGAACAAGGGATGTCCTTTGCAGTCAAAATCATTTTAAAAAGTATGTGTTCAACAGACATTGATTTTGAATGTGAATATAAAAAGCAAAATATAAATAATGCATTACGCCTAAACTCAAGCAGTCTAGGCGTAACTTTTTTCAGACGATTTCTTAAAAAGCAAACACAATCACCCATTAATTTTCCCTAACTTCATTACCTCCATCATTACGATAATGTTTACCATCTTCCGTTTCAATATACTTCTCACCTAAAATACCACGATTCACACTTGTTATTTTAGTTTTATTTCCATCTTCGTCTACAATATGACCATACTTTCCTTTATTTTCCTCAACCATCCCTTTCATTATAGTACTAGCAAAAGGCATACGTGCCAATTGTCCTGTACTCTTCAAAGCCTCCCATAAACCTATAAGTGCCATAGGTATAGTAGTAATCGACATAATGGTAATAATAAGCCAACGAGGCAAATTAAGATCAAAGCCTCCCATAAGTAACCATATAATCAACCCTCCTGCAGCTGCACCAATAGCAGCAGAGCCCAACATCATAAAAAAATACCCCATAAGAATCTTAAACAAATAATATAGAATAACAACCAGTACAATCCCCCACACTATAAGGAACTTATCTTTCCAAGTACTTCCAAAAGAAGTATTTTCTTTGTGCTCTGAAGCGGATACAGATTGTTCACCAATAGGCGATAAAATAATTCCTTCATATGACAATGTCCCATCCGATGGATTATAACTAAGATCAAAACGTTGAGGTGTATCTTCGGGATAATCAGGAAAAACTGTAGCGACAGTTGCCCAATTGTAATGTACTCGTTCTACTTTAGTAATAAGCCTGTAACTATTGTCTACTTGATTACTACATTCTATCCACCCATAGCATTCAGCTCCATTATAAGGATATTCATCCGGTGCTTTAATCGTTTGATATAAACTAAGATAAATAGTAGTATTGTCTTCTGTTGAACTTAACTCCCATTTTCCTTTAAAAGGTTTAAGATCGGGGATAAAATCAAATTTCCAGTCATTACGATATACCAATTGCTTAGTTTCAGGTAAATAAAGCAAAGTATCAATAGAGCTTCCATCGACTCCCATCATCTCTAAATTATAATCAACAGCTCGTATGGCATAAAGATTATCTCCTAACGAAGCCACAGAATCAATATCATAATGATATACACGACGAATGTTAGAAAAATCCATGAAGCCATAAAATTTCTTTTCTTCAGGACCAAACTCAGAGACAAAAGTTGGTTCATTCATATTCAACTCAATAATATAAGAATATGAAATTCCTGTTTCATTCTCTTTTACAGGGTATTCCCATCTTCCTACTAAAAGAGATGAATCACTCTCCCCACAGGCTGTCAACGCCAAGACAAAGCATAAACTTGCTATAAAAAATATTTGTTTCATTTGATTATTAATTAAAAATTGTTTTCCATCAAGTTTTTCATAGCTCATGGTACAAACCGAATTGTCCCCATACATATTTTATGTTTTTCACAGTAAAAATTTGGACTTCCAAATTCATAAATTTAAAGATATCGAAAATTGTTACAAATTACAAATAAATTATATGATTTCTGCATAATCCTATACAAAAAAATCTCTATCCACCATTGAAAAGCCCATCCTATCTTTTTTCCAAAAAGCAAATAACAAACACATACAAAAAACAGGAATCCTTTTTTACAAGAACTCCTGTCCTATCTATCCATAAAAAATTTCAATCTGTTTACTCGCGACGATTCATATAAATCGTTACGTAGTAAATCAGCGTAGCCAGTGAACCCAAGGCAGCCACGACATACGTATAGGCAGCCGACTTTAAGGCATCCGTAGCCTGCTGATGATTAAACGCATTGGTAATTCCAGCACTACTCAACCATACCAATGCACGACGGCTTGCATCAATTTCTACCGGAAGGGTAATGAAACTGAACAACGTGGTCATGGCAAACAGGCAGATACCGATAAGCAGCAGCTGCGGAAAAGATTGTAACATTATTATACCTGCCAACAACACCCAAGATACGATGGAAGAGGAGAACTGTACTACCGGAACCAAAGCCGAACGCATACGCAAAGGCGCATATCCCCGCGCATGCTGTACCGCATGTCCGCACTCGTGAGCAGCCACTGCCGCAGCAGCCACACTTGCACTACCATAAACTCCTTCACTCAAATTTACCGTCTTATTCATCGGGTTATAATGGTCGGTCAACATTCCCGACGTACTGGTCACTGTCACGTCGTAAATACCATTGTCACGCAGCATCTTCTCCGCCACTTCCTTTCCTGTCATGCCATTGGTCAACGGCATCTGGGAATATTTTTCAAATTTACTCTTCAGGTTTGCCTGAACCAGGTAACTGATAATCGCAATACCTATAAATACAATCCAAATCAACATATTCTTACTGTTTTAATGTTATATATTAATATCCAGCAAAAACCTTGCCAAAAAATTTATGTCAGTTTACAGGCTCCAATGTAAAGCAATCAATGTCAGGTGTCCATGTCAGGCGGCTTGACATCCGAACCACATTGTATCCCGGCTTCAACTCTACCGGAACCTCTACCGTAGCTACAGTTTTCGTATCTTTCTTCAGGTTATCTACTACAACACGATTACCATTTACCTCTACTTCCAATATCCGGTCATTAATCTGACGGTCTTTCTTGCCTGTAGGAACATACGCAATGTGCATCAGATACTTTCCCCCTCGCTCACTATACACTTCTTTCCATTCAGCATAATTGTCACGAGAACCTCCCAAGTTACTCACAACCATACCTCCTGAAGCTCCATCATAGGGTTTATACCCCACAATACGTTCGCGTTTAGCCAAATCATCAAACAGATTCAAATACGCCTGCTCTGCCTCATAGCGAACCGGTTCCAGGCGTTGTTCACCTTCCACACGGAGAATCTTTACCCCATGAGCCGGCACTTCATATTTCAATTCCAACTTTACAGATTTTTCATTACGCCTGCGAACCAAATCACGTACCTTCACCGTTCCACCCAATTCTAAATCCATACAAGGTACAATAAAAGTGCACGGTTTATCTGAAGGATTATACAATGCTACCGCACGCACCTTCCCACGTTTCTGCTCTATATCTTTCACGAGTACATACCCATCTCCCGCATGCTGAACTACATAAGCTTGTAACCCCAAAGGATCTTGATTTAATGCAATCAATTCCGGATTTTTCAATAATTCCAGCGAAGCTTCCGGTATACGAGTCAGGTCACATCCGATGAGCAACGGTGAACTCATGATACACCACATGCCAAAATGAACTTCTTCTTCCTCCGGATTTAACCCCCGCCCTATCTCCAGCATATCCATATCATTGTAATGCCCTTCACCCGCATAAGCTGAGAGATAAAGATTCTTATAAATAATAGAACGTACGGATTCCCACTTCGGAGATATATCCGGACTGATTCTCCACGAACGTGCCAAATCTTTCACCCAAGTACCCGGATAAGCCCACCGACAGATATTCACTGATATATTTCGCGGACACACCTCCCGAATCGCTTCTACAATCTCTGTATATCGTTTTCTTTCATCCAAATCCAATTGCAAAGCTCCGCAATAATCTATCTTTATAAAATCAAATCCCCATTTATTAAAGTATAAGTCAGCATCCTGCCGTTCAAAGCCATACAATCCTACCCCTACTCCATTTCGGTCATTATCCCAGATAGAACCGCACGTATTGCTTCCGGCATCCGAATAAATACCGGCTTTTAATCCTTTCGAATGAATATAATCCGCTACAGGTTTGATTCCGTTGGGAAAACGTTGGTCATGCGTGTGTAGCAATCCTTCTTTATCGCGATAGCCGAAAAATCCATCATCAATATTTACATAAGAATAACCGGCAGCCTGCAATCCCTGTTCAACCATCGCATCAGCTTGCTTACAAATCAACGCTTCATTTATATTCACCCGATAAGTGTTCCACGAACTCCACCCCATTAAAGGAGGTTCCACGGTATCTAAAGACTGCTTCTCTGCATGCAACACTCCCCATCCTCCTAAGGCAATAATAAAAAAGTAACATTTACATAAATAGTTTTTCATGGTATGAATCTTTTCATTGTGGTGACCAAAGATAAAGATTTTATTTTTCTATTCAGGCAACTTTACGTAATTTTGCTCCGTATTGAAAGAAAGACCATGATAGTTTGCATAGCCGAAAAACCCAGCGTGGCACGCGACATTGCCGATGTGCTGGGAGCCAAAAACCGAAAAGAAGGATACATTGAAGGAAACGGATACCAGGTAACCTGGACATTCGGTCATCTGTGTACCCTGAAGGAACCGCATGAATATACTCCCTCGTGGAAAAGTTGGAGTCTGAGCAGCCTGCCCATGATTCCTCCCCGCTTCGGAATCAAGCTAATAAACGACAGCGGAATTGAAAAGCAGTTTCACATCATCGAAAAGCTGATGCAGGAAGCCGAAATGATTATCAACTGCGGGGATGCCGGCCAGGAAGGAGAACTCATCCAGCGGTGGGTAATGCAAAAGGCCGGTGCCAAATGCCCGGTCAAACGACTCTGGATTTCCTCACTGACGGAAGAGGCTATACGCGACGGATTTGCCAATCTGAAAGACCAGGCTGAGTTCCAGCCTCTCTACGAAGCCGGACTGAGCCGCGCCATCGGTGACTGGACTTTGGGCATGAATGCCACCCGACTATACACCTTGAAATACGGACAGAACAAACAGGTACTTTCCATCGGACGAGTACAGACTCCGACTCTGGCCCTGATTGTAAAAAGACAACAGGAAATCGAACACTTCGTACCCAAGCAATACTGGGAACTGAAAACGGTCTACCGCGATACGGTGTTCTCGGCCATCGTACGAAAGAGCGATGAGGAACTGGCTGAAGAGGCTGAAAAGGAAAAAGAGAACCCTTCGGCCAAGAAGAAAATACAACCCGATGCCAACCGGGGCATTCCGCAGATTACCGACGAACAGACCGGAAAGGAGTTACTGGAACGCATCCGGAATGTAGATTTTACCGTAACCGAAGTCAGCTCCAAGAAAGGAACGGAAGCGCCTCCCCGCTTGTTCGACCTGACCTCTTTGCAGGTGGAATGTAATAAAAAATTCAGCTACTCGGCCGACATGACCTTGCAGCTCATCCAGTCATTATATGAAAAGAAGGTGGCTACTTATCCGCGTGTGGATACCACTTTCCTGAGTGACGACATTTATCCCAAGTGCCCTAAAATTCTGGAGGGGTTGAAAGACTATGCTGTTTACACGACGGCATTAAGCGGAAAACCACTGATTAAATCGAAAAAAGTATTCGATAACAGCAAGGTAACCGACCACCATGCCATCATCCCTACCGGGGTACAACCGCAGGGCCTCAGCGACATGGAAAAACGGGTGTTCGATTTGATAGCCCGCCGCTTCATCGCCGTGTTCTATCCGGATTGTAAGTTTTCTACCACCACCGTCATCGGTGAAGCAGACCTGATAGAGTTCAAAGTAACCGGAAAGCAGATTCTGGAACCCGGCTGGCGCGTAATCTTTGCCAAAGACGTTCCGGAAGAAGGGAAGGAAAATGAGGAAGAAAGCGTACTGCCCGCTTTCACCAAAGGAGAAAGCGGCCCGCATAGCCCTATGCTCAACGAGAAATGGACACAGCCGCCTCGTCCCTACACCGAAGCCACCCTGCTGCGTGCCATGGAAACCGCCGGAAAACTGGTGGATAACGATGAACTGCGGGATGCCCTGAAAGAAAACGGCATTGGTCGCCCTTCTACCCGTGCAGCCATTATCGAGACTTTGTTCAAACGGCATTACATCCGCAAGGAACGCAAAAATCTGATTGCTACGCCTACCGGAGTGGAGCTGATTCAGTTAATTCACGAAGAATTGCTGAAATCGGCCGAACTGACCGGTATCTGGGAAAAGAAATTGCGCGAAATCGAACGAAAAAGTTACGATGCGGGTACCTTCTTAGCTGAATTGAAGCAGATGGTCACCGAAATAGTTTACAGCGTACTGCGCGACAACAGCAACCGCCGTGTAACCGTTACGACCGATGACAGCCCTAAAATTCCGCTGAAAAAAGCAGCTACTCCCAAAAACGGTGAAGAAGAGCCCAAGAAAAAAACGTCTCCCCGCAAGCCACGGGCCAGCAAAAAAGCAGCCGCTCCTGAAGCACCCAAGGAAGACAACCTGCCTGCCGATGACAGCATCTTAGGAAAAGCCTGTCCCGTATGCGGCACGGGCATCATTATCAAAGGAAAAACAGCTTACGGATGCTCTCAGTGGAAAAACGGATGTAAATTCCGCAAGCCTTTTAAAGCGTAATTATAATGGATAACAAAATCTCCCCAAATGTCAGATACAAAAATTCAGACATTTGGGGAGATTGATTGTATATCACTTAGAATTATTCATTCTCATTTCACAAACTTATTTCCAAGCCACCTTCTCACGGGTTCATCATAGAGCTTCAGACACAAGTATGCCAACGCAATACTTCCGAAATACACGACAGCTGCCACCGGCCAGGTGTCTTCCAACGAATACAGCTGCTTCTCGATAAGCCATGAATAGAATACATACATAATAGGATAGTGAATGGCATAAAGCGGATAAGATATATCTCCCAAGAACTTACAGATAGTAGTCGACTGCTTGTCTGTTGTCTTGCCGGATGCCCCCATACACACCAATAGAGGAAATACCACCGCAATACATATCATCTCGAACACACCATTCAAGCATACAGGTGACTTACCTTCGATATAAGGCACACAGAAAAGTCCCAACAGGATAATGCTGCAAATCCAGAATGCGCCTCGAATCTTGAACGGACGGAAATTTCTTGAAATTAGCATACCTAACGTGAAAGGAAACAGCATTCTCAGCATACCTCCCCAGAAGTTCAATCCGTCGAGCGTCCAGCCCACTCCTATCATGCCATAACCTACCACATCGAACAAAGCAAACCAGGAAAGTCCCAAACCGAGCAGTATGACCAATACTGTCAATGCCTTATTACTCAAACGATGAATGAAAAGAGCATAAAGTATATTACCTATATATTCAAAGAACAATGACCAGCTCGGTCCGTTCAAGGAAAACATCTCTCCGTTCCCGCGTACGTCATACCCGGCTCCCGGATAAGCTGGAATAAAGCACATCGCAAGCAAGAGTGCCAGCATGACCGCAGAAGTAGCTACATGCGTACCATCCCATTTCACTCCTCCCTGCACAAAAAAAGCGATACAGCCGATTATTGCCCCCATAATAATCATCGGATGGAGTCGGATAAGTCTCCGCTTAAAGAAGCCTTTTAATGTCATGTTCTTCTTCCACCGGTCATCGTACGCATATCCGATGACAAAACCTGAAAGTATAAAGAAGAAATCGACGGCCAGATAACCATGATTAATGACAGTAATGAGGGTACCTCCTCCGGCAAAAGAAAAACCTTCGAAAATGTGATAGAACACCACAAGCAGTGCAGCCACCCCTCTCAACCCGTCAAGAAGTTCATAATGCGGTTTCGTATCTGCAAAAGCTGATGATGAGATTCGATGATTCATATTGGGATAAATTAAACTGATTAGAATTTATACAATACATTTATATCGCGCAAAGATAGGGAATCTCATCCATTAAAAATTTGTCCTAAATCAAATTACGGTCTTTTGCTTCGCAACCTGCTAAGGGTAGAAAGGGTGATTCCTAAATAGGATGCAATGTATTTCAGATTTACCTTTTTGCATATTTCCGGAAATTGTTTCTGAAATTCTTCATAACGCCCCTTTGCCGGCAATGACAACCTCTCTTTATGGCTCCTGTGCAACCGTCTGTATTCATTCTGGTGTATGATTCTCCCCCAGTTGCATAACTCCAAGTTGGTTTCCATAAGATTTTTGAGGTCACTTATATTTATTCTGTAGGCTTCCACTTCCTCCAGCGTTTCCACATATTCTTCGCTTTTTTTGTTGTAATATAATTCATCCATGCTGAAAACAATGCATCCCTCTGCTCCGAACGAGGTAGTGTATTCCTCTCCATCGACCACCCAATAGGCTCTTAAGATACCCTTCTCTATAAAATAAGCATACTTACAATAAATACCTTCCTTTATAAGTTGATACCTTTTAGGAAAACTGCAAGGTGTTAAATAGGACTCAAGTTCCTTTATGGTCAAATCGGACACCGGATATTGCTTTCTGATACTCTCTATTATATTTTTCATTTATAAGATTTGGTTTTCAATAAATAAAACTTACATGCCGGACTGGTTACCTCGGAAACACGATCGTATTTGCTTTCACATTTTAAGTCACCTCAATAATAGCCACGATACGCTTGAAATATAAAGTTATAAAGATTTATAGCAAAGCCGATGATTTCTATCAGAAAATTAGTTCTGTACCAGATTCTGCATCTTACGAAGTATCTTCGGGAACTGCCAGAAGAAAAGCAATGTGCAACAAATGGCGGCCGTAGCATCTGAAACTGCTTCGGCCATAAATACGCCTTCCACTCCACAGAAGTGAGGCAGAACCAGAGCAAGAGGCACCAGCAAAATAACCTTACGCAGCAAAGCTATAAAAATAGAAATCCGTGCCTGACCAAGGGCTACAAACATATTCTGGCAGGCACGCTGCAAACCAAAGATTGTCATTCCAGCCAGGAAGAGCGGCAGCACATGCTCTACGGTGGCTATTAACTCCGGATCGCTCGTAAATGCCGAGGCGACTACCGTAGGGAAACAAATCATCAGCAGCATCAGGACAAAATTGAAAGAGAACATTACCGTCAGCACAATACGGAAACAGTCTTTCACCCGCTGGCGGTCACCATGTCCGTAGTTGTAGCTGGCCACCGGTACAAAACCTTGGGCAAATCCTGTAAGTGGCACACTGACCAGCTGCATAGCACTCTGTAAAATAGCCAGGGCTCCTACGTATATATCGCCAAATTTCTCCAGACTGCCGTTCAACACAAATCCTACCAGACTCTCTGTACTGGCCATAATGAAGGGAGATACTCCCAAAGCCAACATTCCCCCGACGATACGGCGGTCGAATTTCAGGTAACATTTTTGCAAGCGCAAAGAGGCACGGTCGGAACATAGAAACCCTAACACCCACCAGGCGCTGCATGCCTGCGAAAGAATAGTGGCCAGTGCCGCTCCTTTTACGCCCATATCAAACCAGAAAATAAAAATCGGATCGAGCAAGATATTCAGCAAAGCCCCAATCAAGACGGAATACATCGCAATATTGGGGCGCCCCTGTGAATTGATGAACGTATTGAGTCCGGTAGAGATTTCCACAAACAAGGTACCCAGCAAGTATACAGAAAGATAATCTTCTGCGTAGGGAAGTGTAACGGCAGATGCTCCCGCAAACCGAAGGATAGGCTCCATAAACAAATAGGATACCAGCGAAGTCAGCACGGTAAACAGAATCAGCAGCATGAAACCGTTGCCTAAGAATTTCCCAGCACGCACCCGGTCGCCCTGTCCCAATGCCATGGCAGCCAGCGGCGCACCTCCGGCTCCCACAATAGCCGAAAAAGAAGAAATCAGAATTACAATAGAGGTGGTCACTCCTACTCCCGCCAATGCATTTGTCCCGATTTCCGGTATATGACCGATATAAATACGGTCTACTATATTATAGAGGAGATTGACGAACTGCGCGGCCACTGCCGGTAAAGCCATTTTGAAAATGAGAGGAAGCATCCGCTCCGTTCCCAGGCGTTCTTCGTACTGATTGTTCATTCTTGCTGCCATAGGTATTCTACAAAACGGCTGCAAAGTTACGAGTTTTTCGGGAGAGAAAGAGGAAAATGTAATTGAAAAGAAATAACCCTGTCTCCGGATTTGATTTACATCAACAAATTGGCCTTTTACAAGAAAAACATGCTATAAAACATATTTTATAAAGAAAAAAGGCCTATATTTGCAGTGTAAAAAGAAAGGCTAAAAGAAAAAGCCAATAAAAAGTTTTCAAGGTAAATAAGGTAACAAGTACAACGGCCGGCTGGGAAGTCCGCTAAGAAGATTTAATTAAACTAACTAAAAAGAAAGGGTAACAATTATGAAAAAGGTAAAAAACATTTTCCACAAGATTGCAAATGCAGATCCAATGATCTGGGGTTATGTAATGCTGAATGACGAAAGACGCAAATAAAACTGCGACGCTGACAAGTTCAGCATTTAAAGACGAATCTGATAAATGCCGAAAGGCTTCTCGTAAATATTCTGACGAAAAAGCGGTTAGACTTCTAACCGCTTTTTTTATTTCCCATTTGTCCGTATCTTTGCATGAATCTCTAAACACAACGACAGATGACTCCTACCCTGATAGATACCGACAACCTCGAATTTCAGAATGCACTGAAACTCATCCAATACACCCGCCAATCGGTCTTTCTGACCGGAAAAGCGGGAACGGGTAAGTCTACATTTCTGAAATACGTTTGCCAGCATACCAAAAAGAAATATGTGGTGCTGGCTCCTACGGGTATTGCCGCTATCAATGCGGGTGGCAGTACCCTACACAGTTTCTTCAAACTCCCGTTTCATCCGCTCCTGCCCGATGATCCGAAGTTTCAGGGGCGGAAACTGAAAGATTTTCTGAAGTATTCTTCCGATCACCGGAAACTTATTCAGAACATCGAGCTCATCATCATTGATGAAATTTCCATGGTGCGGGCCGACATCATCGACTTTATCGACAAGGTGCTTCGCACGTACTCTCATAACTTACGTGAGCCGTTCGGTGGAAAACAACTGCTGTTAGTGGGTGACGTATTCCAACTAGAGCCGGTAGTAAAAAGCGATGAACGGGAGATTCTGAACCGTTTTTATCCGAATCCGTATTTCTTTTCGGCTAAAGTGTTCCAGGAGATGGAACTAGTATCCATCGAACTCACCAAGGTATACCGACAAACAGACCAGGTATTCGTCAGCGTGCTCGACCATATCCGGACCAATACTGCCGGAAATGCGGATTTACAACTATTGAACACCCGTTATACGCCGACACCTCCTTGCCCGGAAGAGAATGATTTGTACATCACGCTGGCCACCCGGAGAGACAATGTAGATTATATCAACGAAAAGAAACTCAACGAACTGCCAGGCGAACCAGTCACATTAAAAGGAGAAATACATGGTGAATTTCCGGAAAGCAGTCTCCCTACCCTGATGGAACTGGTCATCAAGCCGGGAGCACAGGTGATTTTCATCAAGAACGACCAGGAAAAACGCTGGGTAAACGGTACCATCGGTACGGTATCAGGCCTTTCGGAAGACGGTACCATTTATGTTATAACGGAAGACAGGAGTGAATTCGATGTACACAAGGAAAGCTGGAGCAACATCCGCTACCGATATAACGAGACGGAAAAGAAAATAGAAGAAGAGGAATTAGGCACATTTATACAATACCCCATCCGGCTGGCCTGGGCTATCACCGTACACAAGAGTCAGGGGCTGACTTTCAATCGGGTAGTTATCGACTTTACGGGAGGAGTTTTTGCCGGAGGACAGGCTTATGTAGCCCTGAGCCGCTGCACCTCATTGGACGGCATCCAGCTGAAGCGGCGGATTTCGCACGCAGATGTGTTTGTCCGACCGGAAATTGTCAGCTTTGCCCAGCGCTTCAATGACAACCAGACATTTGAGAGGGCCATGAAGCAGGCACAGGCAGACATTCAATACGTAGCTTCCGTAAAAGCTTTCGACAAAGGCAATTTTGCCGAATTCTTAGAAGCTTTCTTTAAGGCCATCCACAGCCGATATGACATTGAAAAACCGTTAATACAGCGTTTTATCCGCCGGAAATTAGGCATCATCAACCGGTTAAAGGAAGAAAACCGATTGCTGAAGGAGCAAATGCAACAACAGCGCCAGAATTTACAGAAGTACGCCCGGGAATATTACCTGATGGGAAACGAATGCATCACTAAGGCACACGACCCGAGGGCAGCACAAGCCAACTATGACAAGGCTCTGGAGTTGTATCCGGAGTATGTGGATGCCTGGGTACGAAAAGGAGTGACATTCTTTGATGAAAACCGAATGGAAGAAGCTGAGGAATGCCTGAATCGTGCCGTACAACTACGGCCACAGGATTTCAAAGCAGTGTACAACCGAGGAAAACTTCGTCTGCTGACCGGGAAAACGGAAGAAGCGCTTTCCGATTTGGACAAGGCTACCAGCCTGAAGCCACAGCATGCCGGTGCTCATGAATATTTTGCTGAAGCACTCGAAAAAAGCGGAAAGGAAATAGAAGCTGCCATTCACTATCGAATTGCAGAAGAACTGCGAAAGAAAAAGAAATAATTTTCTTATTTTTGCGTTCATACGAAGTCAAATCTTCGTAGATAACGCCATGTTACTTAAATTATATTCTAAAAACAACCGACCTGAAGACCTACAGCGCATAGTAGACATTCTGAACGATGGGGGCATCATTATCTACCCCACAGACACGGTATACGCATTAGGCTGTCATGCGCTGAAGGAACGCCCTATTGAGCGTATCTGCAAACTGAAAAATATCGATCCGCGCAAGAATAATTTATCCATTATCTGTTACGACCTGAGCAACATCAGCGAATATGCTCGCGTAAGTAATGCCACTTTCAAACTGATGAAACGCAATCTGCCCGGTCCGTTTACCTTTATCCTGAATGCAGACAGCCGCTTGCCCAAAATCTTCCGCAACCGGAAGGAAGTGGGTATCCGTGTACCCGATAATGCCATCATCCGTGAAATCTGTCAGCTGCTCGATGCACCGATTTTGACTACCACTCTGCCGTTAGAGGAAGGAGAAGACATTGAATACATCACTGAACCGGAGCTGATTGACGAAAAGTTTGGAGAGAAAGTAGACCTTATTATCGATGGAGGTACGGGAGGTATTGAACCTTCTACCGTCATAAATTGTTGTGATGATGTACCTGAAATTGTCCGACAAGGCAAGGGGATATTAAATGAATGATTAACTATAAAAATTTAATTCACATTACACATGTTACTTACATTATTACAAGCTACAGCACAAGCAAGCAATACTGCTTCAAGAATTAACGTAGAACAGCTGCTGGACAGACTGCTCAACTGGGGAATCGAGGTTGGAAAAGACATTCTGGCTGCCATTATCATCTACATCGTCGGCCGGTTTATCATCAAGCAAATCAGCCGACTGGTCAGCAAAATTTTGGAAAAACGTAAACTGGAAATCAGTGTACAGACCTTCTTAAAAAGTCTGCTCAGCATACTTCTGAACCTAATCTTAGCATTTGCCATCATCAGCAAATTAGGAGTGGAAACCACCAGCTTCGCTGCAATCTTAGCTTCTGCCGGTGTGGCAATCGGTATGGCATTGTCCGGAAACCTGTCTAACTTCGCCGGAGGATTAATCATCTTAGTATTCAAGCCCTTCAAGGTAGGAGACTACATCGACGGACAAGGTGCCAGCGGAACAGTAAAAGAAATTCAGATTTTCCACACCATTCTGGCTACGGTAGACAACCGAATTATTTATGTACCAAACGGTGCTCTGAGCAGCAATGCCATCACCAATTACAGCAAACAAGACATGCGCCGCGCTGAATGGGTATTCGGAGTGGAATACGGAGAAGATTATGAAAAAGTAAAAGCTGTACTGGAGCGAATCATTGCGGCCGATGAACGAATCCTCACTACTCCAGCTCCTTTTATCGGACTTGGAGCTTTGTCTGCCAGCAGTGTAGATATTAAGGTACGTGTGTGGACCAAGACTGAAAACTACTGGGATGTGTATTTTGACATGAATAAAATCGTATACGACACATTCAACAAAGAAGGCATCGGATTCCCGTTCCCGCAACTGACCGTACACCAAGCAAAAGACTGATAAGCAGATATCACTCCATAAAAAAACTTCCACCAAGGGAAAATCCTTTAGTGGAAGTTTTTTATATCTATCAAAAAGATGATTTATTTACGGTCTGCTTTCAAACGGTCGGCCATTGCCTTAGCCAATTCCTTAGCCTGTGCATAATTGTCGGCCTTCATGCTCTGTTTCATTTCTATCGGGTTACCTACTACTTCAAATTTCAGTTTTTCGGTAAACTCACCCAATTTCTTCACTGCTGCGCTGGCCCAGGTGAACGAACCGAAGTAACCAAACAGACGGTTCTTCATTTCACGAGCGGCTACCTTGCTCAACAGAGATTCCATTTCAGGATACAAATGCATGTTATAAGTAGTACAGCCTGCTATCAAAGCTTTATACTTAAAGATGTCGGCCAGGATATAAGAATGATGCGTATGAGAAACATTGTGCAGAATGATATTCTTGATGCCCTGTGCACTCAGTTCTTCTGCAATAGCTTCAGCCAGTTCTTCTGTATTACCATACATGGTTCCATACACAATCACTACACCTTCTTCACCTTCATAGCGGCTCAGCTTGTCATACATATCTACCACTTGCGGAATACATTCTTCCCATACCGGTCCATGAGTCGGACAGATTGTCTTGATAGGCAGTCCTCCACATTTCTGTAAGGCTTTCTGCACCGGATTACCAAACTTACCTACGATATTAGCATAGTAGCGGCGCATTTCATTCCAATAAATATCAGTATTGATGTTACGGTCGATGCATCCTCCGTTCAATGCTCCGAAACAGCCGAAAGCATCTCCAGAGAACAGGATACCTTCTGTTTCATCGAAAGTTACCATTGTTTCCGGCCAGTGTACCATGGGTACCAGATAGAAGCGAAGGCTATGATGTCCTAGTTTCAGGAAATCTCCATCACCTACCACATAACGTTCACCTGTTACTCCATAATATCCTTCTACCATTTCGAAAGTCTTCTTGTTACCTACCAATACGATTTCAGGATAGTATTTCTTAATCAGAGCAATTGAACCGGAATGGTCAGGCTCCATGTGATTTATAATCAAATAATTGATTTTACGGTCTCCGATAACACTGCGTATCTTTTTAATATATACTTCAAAGAAAGCTACATCTACCGTATCGACCAATGCGACCATATCGTCATCGGCAATCAGGTAAGAGTTATAAGACACGCCATAAGGAAGTGGCCACAAATTTTCAAACAAAGCTTTTGTACGGTCGTTCACACCGACATAATGAACTTTACCTTTAATTTCCATTGAATCCTAACTAATTTAAAAATTTGATATTATATTGTTTCCTTTTTTACTTCTTCATAGAATTTTCCCTGCCAGGTATCTCTTTCCTGAAGGCGACGCTGCATACGAACGGCAAATTCGTAATTTTTAATGCCCCAGTCTGGAGCTATCAGCAATTCCTTGGGAGACTGCGAAACGAAACGTTCCAGCACAAGATCCGGACGTACACGCTCGAGATAATCTATCACAAGATCAATGTATTCATCTACCTCGTACAAATGAAAATCTTCAGGACACAACTCATATTCATGTGCCATCCGTGTACCGCGCACTAACTGCAACTGATGCATTTTCAGCGTTGTCAAAGGAAGTTCGGACACCTGTCGTGCCTGACGGATGATAGCTTCATGATTTTCTCCCGGAAGTCCTAAAATCACATGACCTCCCACACGTATCCCTCTTTCCGCTGTACGTTTTACGGCATCCACCGTACATTCAAAAGTATGTCCCCTGTTTATTCGCTGCAAAGTATGATTATCCGTACTCTCAATACCATATTCCACTAAAAGAAAGGTTCGCTTATTCAACTCTTCCAGATAATCCAGCAATTCTTCGGGCATACAATCGGGACGCGTGCCGATAACGAGTCCGACAACTCCTTCTACCCGCAATGCCTCTTCATACATCTGACGCAGCTTGTCCAATTCTGCATAGGTATTCGTGTAGGCTTGAAAATATGCCAAAAACTTCATTTCCGGATATTTTCTGGCGAAAAACTCTTTTCCTTCCTCCAACTGCTGCGTAACAGACTTGTCTGTCCGACAATATGCCGGATTAAAGGTCTGGTTATTGCAATAAGTACATCCTCCATATCCTTTTACACCATCTCTATTCGGACAAGTAAATCCCACATTCAATGAGATTTTTTGCACCTTAAAAGGAAAATGAAGGGCCAAAAACCGGGCAAAATCATTGTATCGTGTACGTTCTCCCATGAGTTTACAAATTCCTCGCAAAGATAAGGATTTTCAGTTACTTTTCCCAGTCTTTATCTATACAAGAAATGTAAAAACATACATGAAAACAAAGAGACATAAAAAAGGCTGCCACAGTATTTACCTGCAACAGCCTTCAGACTACATTATTTCAATAAAAAAGAATTATTCTGATTCGCTCAAAGTAGCAATACTTACACGGTTCCAATCCGGTTCTGAGAACATAGATCCTACACCCTGACCTTCAGCTGTGATACGTGAAGCACTAATTTTATACTTACTTATCAACATATTCTTGACAGCTTCCGCACGCTGCTTAGCTACACGTGCATTTACTTCGGCACTACCTTCTGGAGAAGCGTATCCCTTGATAGATACCGTACTCTTTGGATTATTCTTCATATAAGTTGCAATACGCTCTACATTAGGCACCTGATCAGTACTGATTGTGGTCTTTCCCTGACGGAACGTAACAACTGATTCCAATGACTTGGAATGTGTATTCTGAATAATAGTTTCTACCTGCTTAGGTGCATTACGCAAATCTGTCAGTTCTTTTTCCAAACGTGCATTTTCTGCATCCTTTGCTCCTAAAGCTTCATCTTTACGGGCATTTTCTGCACGCAAGGCATTAATCGTTTCATTCAAAGAGTTCACCTCAGCCTGGTTGTATGGCTTCTGAATAGTCATATAGTGCTTTCCGTTGCTGCTTGCGAAACGATAAGTTACTCCAGCCAAAATTTCAATCTTCGACTTGTTTACATTCAGCTGTTGTGCACGATCGCCATCCATTCTGTAAACAATAGCCGGACGTACATTCACAGCCCATGCTTTTTTCTCACCCAGGTTGAAGTTAAAGCTGGCACCAAAACGGCTTACCATATAAGAACGATCATAACCACTACCCGAGTTCATGAAATCATGTCCCCAACCAAATCCGGCGATACCTTCTACTTCAAATAATCTGGGTTCACCGTTATATCCCCCAAAAAGATTATTTAAGTTAATCTTACCCAATACACCTAAATTCAAATCATCAAAAGCTGTTTTGCTGAAAGATGTATTGATACCTGTCAATCCTTCAAAAGAAACACCTAACACCGGAGTAATCTGTTTTCCTAGCTCAATGCCAGTTTCAGCACGCATATTAGGCCAAAATGCAGAATGAGCTGTAGGAGTAGTCACTCCACCTTTCACACCCACATACCAATTGTCCAAGAAACGAGTTCCTTCATACGCTTTTTGTGCATTCACAGAAAGAGCAGATACAGCTAACGCTGCTACTAAAAAACTTACCTTTTTCATTTTTTCATTCAAAAACTTTAATACCTAATTACTTTTATCAATCTCGATGACTTAATAACTACAATATCGAACATTTTGTTTTCACAACAGCGCGCATTAACATCTGTTAAGCATCGACAAGTCCTATGAATCATAGCATAAGAAGTTGATTCTGAATGCGGATAGGAATTAAGAGCATTCACCAAGGAGAATAAGAAAAAGAAGAAACAAAAAAGGTGTTCTGAATAATCAGAACACCTTTTTTGTTGGGCTACTCGGACTCGAACCAAGAAAAACAGGACCAGAATCTGTTGTGTTACCATTACACCATAGCCCAAAATCAGAGAACGATTGTCATCTTTTTGTTTTGACGGTGCAAAGGTACAACTTTTTTGGAACATACAAAGCTTTTCGGCATTTTTTTCTTTCAAAAAACATATTTTTCTTCTTTTTTCTTCATCTTTCAAGTAAAAATTTTCGGATATACAGAAAACCAAGTATATTTGTCCTATGTTATATATAGAACTTTATTTTCAATTTTAAAATAGGAATAATCAAAAGAATGAACGAAACAACGACTTTAATAGAAAAAATCATTGAAGGAATTCAAGAGAAAAAAGGCAAGCAAATCGTAGTAGCTGATTTAAACGAAATAGAAGATACCATCTGTAAATATTTTATCATTTGCCAGGGAAACTCTCCCAGTCAGGTATTGGCAATTGTAGACTCCATCAAAGAACATGTAAGAAAAGAGACCGGCACTAAAGCGTATGCCATAGACGGCCAAAGAAATGCACAATGGGTAGCTATGGATTATAGCGACATCATTGTACATATTTTTTTACCGGAGGTACGACATTTTTATAATCTGGAACACTTGTGGGCAGATGCCAAACTGACCAACATACCAGATTTAGACTAATATATAATAAGGAAAGAGAAATATGAGTGATAACAATAAACCAAAAATCAATGTACCACGCTTTAATCTAACGTGGCTTTATGTCATAATTGCCTTGATTTTTGCCTTTCTCTATTTTTCTGGAGACGAAGGAAGTGCCACCAAAGAGGTGAACTATACCGAATTTCAGGAAATGGTGTCCAAAGGCTATGCAGACAAAATCGTGGCATACGACAACAATGCGGTGGAAATGTATATCAAGCCAGACCACATTGTAGATGTATTCAAAAAAGATGCCAGCAAAGTTGGAAGAAGTCCTTCCATCAACGTACAGATAGGCTCCATGGAAGCTTTGGATAAGTTTCTGGATGAGCAGACTAAAGAAGGTAACTTTACCGGTTCTATCCAATACGAAAAGAAAAGTGACTATTTTAGCATAATCCTGTGGAACGTTCTGCCGTTTGTCTTCCTTATCGGTATCTGGATGTTTGCCATGCGCCGCATGGGTGGCGGAGGAGGAGCCGGAGGAGGCTCAAATGTATTTAATGTGGGAAGAAGCAAAGCACAGCTTTTTGAAAAAGGGACTAACCGCATTACATTTAAGGATGTTGCCGGACAAGCCGCTGCCAAACAGGAAGTACAGGAAATTGTAGATTTCTTGAAACAGCCGCAAAAATATACAGAACTAGGTGGAAAGATTCCCAAGGGTGCTCTGCTTGTAGGCCCTCCGGGAACTGGTAAGACATTGTTAGCCAAAGCCGTAGCAGGTGAAGCCGATGTACCCTTTTTCTCTATTTCCGGATCAGACTTTGTAGAAATGTTTGTCGGTGTCGGTGCTTCTCGCGTACGTGATTTGTTCCGTCAGGCAAAAGAAAAATCGCCTTGTATCATCTTTATTGATGAAATTGATGCCGTAGGCCGTGCCCGTGGAAAAAACCCAAGCATGGGAGGAAATGACGAGCGTGAAAACACATTGAACCAGCTTCTGACAGAGATGGACGGATTTGGTTCAAACAGTGGAGTCATTATCTTAGCGGCAACCAATCGTGTAGATATTTTGGATAAGGCCTTACTGCGTGCAGGACGTTTTGACCGACAAATATATGTAGACCTTCCTGATCTGAATGAACGAAAGGAAGTGTTTGGTGTTCATCTTAAACCTTTGAAACTGGACAGCAACGTAGATGTGGATTTGTTAGCGCGTCAAACCCCTGGATTCAGTGGTGCAGACATTGCCAACGTATGTAATGAGGCTGCTCTTATTGCAGCACGTCATCAAAAGAAGAGTGTAGATAAAGATGATTTCTTAGCTGCAATTGACCGTATCGTAGGTGGCTTGGAAAAGAAAACAAAAGTCATGACTGCTGCCGAAAAACGCGCCATTGCGCTTCACGAAGCAGGTCATGCCACCATCTCATGGTTCTTGGAACATGCCAACCCGCTGATTAAAGTAACGATTGTCCCAAGAGGACGTGCATTAGGAGCAGCATGGTATCTGCCTGAAGAGCGACAGATTACCACCAAGGAACAAATGCTGGATGAAATGTGTGCCACATTAGGCGGACGCGCTGCTGAAGAAATTTTCATCGGACACATCTCTACCGGAGCGATGAATGACTTGGAAAGAGTCACCAAACAGGCTTACGGCATGATTGCATACGCAGGTATGAGTGACAAGCTTCCTAATCTCTGTTATTATAATAGCAATGAAGATTACAGCTTTACAAAACCATACAGCGAACATACAGCTGAGCTTATAGACCAGGAAGTACAGCACATGATTAATGAGCAGTACATGCGTGCAAAGGCCTTGCTGCAAGAACATAGTGAAGGGCACAATCAACTGGCACAGCTGTTAATTGACCGAGAAGTAATCTTTGCAGAAGATGTTGAAAAGATTTTCGGTAAACGTCCATGGACTTCCCGTTCGGAAGAAATTATGGCAGCCAATGAGCAGCTACCGGAAACCAAACAGCTGGAAAACAAGCAGGAAAATACGGATAGTGAAAATAACTCTTCTGGTGAAAACGATACCCCTTCACTGGAAGAAAACCAAGAAAAAGAAGAAGCATAACCGAACAAAAACCTACCAACGTGAAAAATAACTTTATTCAACGAGCAATTACGGGAATAATCTTCGTAGGAGTACTTATTGGTTGTATTCTTGGAGGTCCTATCTCTTTCACCCTATTGTTTGCACTGATTACAGCCCTGACTATTCATGAGTTCGGGAACATCGTAAGCAAACAACCGGATGTAGAGATAAACAAACCTATATGTATGTTGGCCGGTGTATTTTTGTTTTTCGGATTTGCCTATTTAGGTGTCATGCCTGGACAAACAGAAATACTGATTCCTTACTTATTTCTTATCATATACCTGCTTGTCAGTGAGCTATATTTAAAGAAAAAGAATCCACTGAATAATTGGGCGTATGCCATGATGAGCCAAATCTACATCGCACTTTCGTTTGCGATGTTAAACGTACTAGCCTATCATTCTATTGGAAATGAAGGAGAACTGTCACATTATCAGGTACAGTACAACCCGATATTGCCGTTGTCAATATTTATTTTCACATGGATTAATGATACGGGAGCATATTGTACAGGTATGCTATTCGGGAAACATCGCTTGTTTGAACGAATTTCTCCTAAAAAATCATGGGAAGGTTCCATTGGTGGAGGAGTCTTCAGTATCATAGGGGCTATTGTAATGACGCATTTCTTTCCGTTTATGCCAATCAGTATCTGGATAGGCTTGGCTTTGACCGTTGTGATATTCGGTACATTAGGAGATTTGACAGAATCGTTGCTTAAACGCACTATTGGAATAAAAGACTCAGGCAATATATTACCTGGCCATGGAGGTATGTTAGATCGCTTTGACAGTACCCTGATGGCGGTTCCAGCAGCGGTTGTTTATCTGTATATCATTTCTTTTATTGAATAATATAAGCAGAAAATTTATAACAGGTCCTTCTGTCTTACTGTAAGGACCTGTTATATTTTTGAGATAAAAATTCAACGATTTTTCCGGCTGCCCGTTCAGAAGCTCCTTCCTGTCCTAGAATTTTAATCAACACATCATAATCCTGCAACATTTTCTCACGAGTCATTTGCCCAGGTAGGATTGCTTCTAATTGTTGCTTCACATTTTCTACGGTCATACCATCCGCTACCAGTTCAGCCACGACTTCACGACCAGCAATCAAATTGACCAAAGAAATATATTTAACTTTTAAAATATGTCGGCGTAAGAATGAAACCAGTTTTCCTGCAGCAGTATAATAACACACCACCTGAGGCACCCGGAACAAAGCGGTTTCAAGTGTAGCCGTACCACTGGTAACCAAAGCAGCTGTAGCATGACTCAACAAGCTATATGTCTGACCAAATATAATTTTGGTATCAGCCCCCATATAAGCCTGATAAAATTCAGGTGCTATTCCAGGAGCTCCCGCAATAACAAACTGATACTCTGTATAGTTACGGGAAGCTTGTATCATTCGCTGTAGATTATCCTTAATCTCCTGTTTACGGCTACCAGCCAACAAAGCAATAATCGGCTTTTTATCCAACCCGTTACGAAAGGTAAATTCCTCAAAGCTCTCGGTATATCCTTGCTTAAAACAATGTACGGCATCTACACACGGATTTCCGACATAATGAATGGGATAATTATGTTTCTTGAAAAAATCCACCTCAAAAGGTAATATAGAGAACAACTCATCCACATCTCGTTTAATATTCTTGATGCGGTATTCCTTCCAAGCCCAAATTTTAGGAGAAATATAATAGAAGATTGGAATATTCGTATGCGCTTTTATATATTCAGCTATTTTCAGGTTAAACCCCGGATAATCCACCAAAATTAATGCGTCAGGATTCCACTGAACAATATCTTTCTTACAAAAATCCATATTACGAAAGATTGTCCGCAAATGAAGCAACACCGGGATAAATCCCATGTATGCCATATCCTTATAATGCTTGACCAGTGAACCTCCTGCTGCTGCCATTAAATCACCTCCGAAAAAACGAAACTCGGCTTTGGAATCTTTTTCTTGCAGTGCCTTCATTAAATTAGATGCATGCAAATCACCCGAGGCTTCACCTACAATTAAATAATATTTCATAGCTGCCAATTCCAGTGATTCAATTGCTCCATCAAAGTATAAGCCGTTACATCTATCTGAGTAGGAGTAATAGCTACGTATCCATGCTCCAATGCCCAATGGTCGGTATCTTGTGCCTCAGGTTCATCGTTCCGGTAAGAACCTGTAAGCCAATAATAGTTTCCACCTCTAGGATGAACAGACTTTACGAACTCATTTGTCCAGACTCCGTCTGTTTGACGACAAATACGCACTCCCTTGAGCTCCTTTACATCAGGGAAATTTACATTCAAACAGGTGCCTACAGGCAACCCATGCTGCAATACCTCTTCTACGATACGTTGTATATAAGGGAAAGTAGGCGTAAAATCAGCATCTTCCGCATGATTACAAAGAGAAAAACCGACTGAAGGTATTTTTTTCAGACATCCTTCTATTACAACTCCCATTGTACCTGAATAGTGTACATTGACAGAAGAGTTATCTCCGTGATTAATTCCTCCTATCACCATATCAGGCGTACGGGGTACCAAGTCGTGCAAGGCTAGTTTCACACAGTCCACAGGAGTACCCGTACAACTGTACAATGAAAATCCCGGTGCCGACTCTATCTTTTTACAACGAAGCGGATACTCTGAAGTAATAGAACCGGAAGCTCCAGAACGTGGTCCAGAAGGTGCTACTACCAACAAATCAGCCATTGGTCTTAATACTTTTATCAGTTCCTGAATGCCCTTTGCGGCAAATCCATCATCATTCGACAACAACAGAAATGGTTTCTTTTTCATCATATCTTTATTATCCAAACTTTTATGAGTGTAAAGTTACAACAAATCTTAATCTTACCAAACCACATCATGCAATTAGCTAAAAATATATATCTTTGCCCGCGTGAAGTTATTAACAGATGAGGTGAGTTTTCAACACTTTCCCAAAAGTCATGGAATTTTAATTGAAACTATCGTCATTTATTAGTTACTTCGCAATCAGAATAAACTGATTAATATGGGAAAAATTATTGCTTTAGCCAACCAAAAAGGAGGTGTAGGCAAAACTACTACCACTATAAATTTGGCTGCATCTTTAGCTACTCTCGAGAAGAAAGTACTAGTGATTGACGCTGACCCTCAGGCAAATGCCTCATCCGGCCTTGGTGTAGATTTGAAAGACATTGATTGTTCAATCTATGAATGTCTGATCAATCAGGCTGATATACGGGAAGCGATTTATACAACCGATATTGACGGATTAGACATCATACCTTCTCACATTGACCTGGTGGGTGCTGAAATCGAAATGCTGAATTTGGAGAACCGTGAGAAAATCATGCGACGCGCGTTAGAGCCGATGAAAAGCGAATACGATTACATTTTGATAGACTGTTCTCCATCTTTAGGTTTAATTACCATCAATGCCTTAACAGCTGCCGACTCTGTAATTATTCCAGTGCAATGTGAGTATTTTGCGCTAGAGGGTATCAGCAAGCTTTTAAACACAATCAAGATTATCAAGACAAAACTAAATCCTTCATTGGAAATCGAAGGATTCCTGCTGACGATGTTCGACTCGCGTTTGCGTCTGGCCAACCAGATATACGACGAAGTGAAAAGACATTTCCAGGAACTGGTTTTCAAAACCATTATTCAGCGTAATGTCAAATTAAGCGAAGCACCCAGCCACGGCATTCCTGCTATTCTTTATGATGCAGAATCAACCGGAGCTAAAAACCATTTGGCTTTAGCCAATGAAATTATAACAAGAAATAGCAAATAAGTATATGGCAGTACAAAAAAAATTTGCATTAGGACGAGGACTTGATGCTCTGATATCCAACGAAGAAGTGAAAACTTCCGGATCATCATCCATCAACGAAATAGAACTGGACAAAATATCTGTAAACCCCAACCAGCCTCGTCGTGAATTTGACCCTATCGCCTTACAAGAACTGGCTGATTCCATTGCGGAAATAGGTATCATCCAGCCTATCACCTTACGTAAGCTCAACGAAGATTCTTATCAAATTATTGCAGGTGAAAGACGATACAGAGCATCTATACTTGCCGGTCTGAAAACAATTCCAGCATACATTCGTACTGCAGATGACGAGAATGTGATGGAAATGGCCTTGATTGAAAATATTCAACGCGAAGACCTGAATTCTCTGGAAATCGCATTGGCCTACCAGCATTTAATTGAACAATATGAACTGACACAAGAACGCCTGAGCGAACGCATTGGCAAAAAACGAACAACCATAGCAAACTATTTACGTCTGCTAAAATTGCCAGCCCCCATCCAGGTAGCCTTGAAGAATAAGGAAATAGATATGGGACATGCACGCGCGTTACTAACTCTGGAAGATCCTAAAACTCAGATACGTATTTTTAATGAGACGGTCGCTCAAGGGTATTCCGTGCGTAAAGTGGAAGAAATCGTAAAAGCACTGGCTAACGGTGAAAGTATAAAAAGTGGAGGAAAAACAATCTCTGCCAAAGGCACACAACTATCTGAAGAATACTCTATGCTTCAAAATCATCTATGTACTTTCTTTGGAACAAAAGTACAGCTTTCCTGTACCAATAAAGGGAAAGGAAAAATCAGCATTCCTTTCAACAGCGATGCAGATTTGGAAAGAATTATGGAGATTCTGGATTCTTTGAAAAAAACGGAATAAACAAAAATAATTTGAGAGCACATACTTTTACATATATTCTGTCGCTTATCCTGCTATTCTGTATCCCTTGGGGAAACATGGAAGTGAATGCACAGCGAGCCCAAAAACGCAGGGAAGGTATACTTACAGCCGATTCTATCCGCTCACAGAATCGTGCTGACAGTCTAGCCTTGGCCGATACGACCAACCTACACCGGCAACTTGCTTTGGAAACGCTGGAAGCGCCTATAGATACAGCTGCTCTAGCAAAACAGAATGATTCTATTCAAAAGAACTTACCTCCAACTCAGGAGAAAAAACGCTGGATACCCAATTCTAACCGTACAGTATGGTTAGGACTAGTTATCCCTGGAGCCGGACAGATTTACAACCGGAAGTACTGGAAACTACCTATCATTTATGGAGGTTTCGTAGGATGTGCATACGCCTTGACATGGAACGGACAGATGTATAAGGATTATTCGCAAGCCTACCAAGACATTATGAGCGATAACCCCAATAACAACAGCTATCTGAATTTCCTTCCTCCTGGAACAAATGTCAATGACAATCTAGAGCGTTGGCAGAACTTATTCAAAAACAGAAAAGACCTTTATCGCCGTCAGCGCGACTTAAGTATATTTGCATTCATTGGTGTATATCTGCTATCAGTGATTGATGCCTATGTAGATGCTGAGCTGTCTGATTTTGATATCAGCAAAGACCTCAGCATGAAATGGGAACCTACCGTGTTCAACGATGCATTCCGCAACCGTCCGCAAGGAGTTGGTTTGCAATGCTGTATTAAATTTTAAAAGATGAAAAGAATAATTTTTAGTTTACTTACTGCTGCAATCTGTAACGCTTCATCTCTTTTTGCCCAACAGACAGAAAAGACGATTACCATACAAGCTAATGGACAAGAAGATGTAATAGATTTACCAGAAGGAATGATTTCTACCACGGATAGTCTGTACTTGGACTGGATTTCCAAACATTACATAAATCCAGCCGAAAACTGTACAATGACTACCCAAAATCCAGAAGTCAGCGATTCTATCTACATGGATCGTTTACAGCGCATTCCTGCCATCATAGAGATGCCTTATAATGACATCATACGGAAATTTATAGACATGTATTCTACCCGGCTCCGCCAAAAGGTTTCATTTATGCTGAGCGCCAACAATCTATACATGCCTATTTTTGAAGAAGCATTAGATTTGTACGACCTTCCTTTAGAATTAAAATATCTTCCTGTCATTGAATCTGCATTAAATCCAACTGCAACTTCTTCACAGGGTGCTGTAGGGTTGTGGCAATTCATGCTTCGCACAGGGCAAGTGTACGGTTTGAAAGTTAATTCACTTGTGGACGAACGCAGAGACCCTATTAAATCTACCCGCGCAGCAGCTCGATATTTGAAAGACTTATATGATATTTATCAAGATTGGAATCTCGTTCTAGCAGCCTATAACTGTGGACCTGGTACTATCAACAAGGCTATCCGCCGTGCTGGAGGTGAAAAAGACTTCTGGAAAATCTACAACTTTTTACCCAAAGAGACCCGAGGCTACGTACCTGCATTTGTAGCAGCAAACTACATCATGACTTATTATTGCGAGCACTACATTAGCCCTATGGAGATGAACATGCCAGAAAGTACTGATACTGTCCATATCAACCGCTCATTAAATTTGAATCAAATAGCTGAAGTCTGTAAGATTGACATTGATCAACTACGAGCGCTCAATCCGGAGTTTAAAAAAGATATCATTCCAGGAAATGAGAAGCCTTATGCCTTACGGTTGCCAACCCAGATGATGAGCTGTTTTATTGATCACGAAGACAGTATCTACAACTACAAACCGGAAATTTATCAGACACGTCGTAATACTGTAACAGTCAGCAATACCACTACTAAAGGGAAAAATAGCGGGAAAGCTGTATACCACCGTATCCGTAACGGAGAGACATTAGGAGGTATTGCCGCTAAGTACGGAGTTAGCGTAAGCCAATTACGGAGACTGAACGGAATCAAGGGAAGTAGCATCCGGGCTGGCAAATCTCTACGCATCCGGTAAGAAAACCCCTCATTTGCTTGTTTGATTCGTATTTTTCTCTATTTTTGCATTATTGATTCAAAGAAAAGGGAGAGAATTATGACCGAGGAGAAACTTACGCAGGAACAGACAGATGAAAAACTGATTGATGAAGCATTTCAGGAGCTATTGGACCAATACCTGAAAAGTAAACATCGGAAAAAAGTCGAGATAATTACAAAAGCATTTAATTTCGCCCGACAGGCACACAAAGGAGTGCGCCGACGTTCGGGCGAGCCTTATATTCTACATCCTATCGCTGTAGCACGCATCGCCTGCGTAGAAATCGGCTTAGGATCTACCTCTATTTGTTCTGCTCTACTCCACGACGTAGTAGAAGATACTGACTACACCGTAGAGGATATCGAAAACTTGTTTGGACCTAAGATTGCTCAAATTGTAGATGGATTAACCAAAATCTCAGGAGGAATCTTCGGAGACAGAGCTTCTGCACAAGCAGAGAACTTTAAGAAGCTGCTTCTCACAATGAATGATGACATCCGTGTCATTCTTATAAAAATTGCCGACCGGTTGCATAATATGCGTACCTTAGGCTCCATGCTTCCAAGCAAACAATACAAAATTGCCGGGGAAACACTCTATATCTACGCTCCTCTCGCCAACCGACTGGGTCTGAATCGTATCAAGACTGAATTGGAAGACTTAAGTTTTAAATACGAACACCCAGAAGCTTACCAGCAAATCGAAGAAAAGCTAAAGGCTACTCAAGCTGAAAGAACCAACTTATTTGAAGAATTCACAGCTCCCATTCGCGAACAATTGGATAAAATGGGACTCCCTTATCGTATTCTGGCACGTATCAAGTCTCCCTACTCCATTTGGAACAAGATGCAAAACAAACATATCACGTTTGAAGAAATCTATGACATACTTGCCGTACGCATCATATTCACTCCTAAGAATGAAGAGGAAGAACTGAATGACTGCTTCAACATTTATGTAGCTATCTCCCGGATATATAAGCCTCATCCTGACCGTTTGCGCGATTGGGTCAGCCATCCAAAAGCCAATGGATATCAGGCTCTTCATGTGACATTGATGAGCAACAAAGGACAGTGGATTGAAGTTCAGATCAGAAGTGAGCGAATGAATGATGTAGCAGAACAAGGTTTTGCCGCACACTGGAAATACAAAGAAGGAGGAGGAAGTGAAGACGAAGGAGAGCTTAGCAAATGGCTGAAAACCATCAAAGAAATTTTGGATGATCCGCAGCCCGATGCCCTTGACTTTCTGGATACAATCAAGCTTAATCTTTTCGCATCTGAGATATTTGTATTTACTCCTAAGGGTGAAATTAAAACGATGCCTCAGAATGCAACCGCACTTGATTTTGCTTTCTCCATTCATACATTCTTAGGAAGCCATTGTATTGGAGCTAAAGTAAACCATAAACTGGTACCACTGAGCCATAAACTGCAAAGTGGAGATCAGGTAGAAATTCTGACTTCAAAATCACAGAAAGTACAACCTTCATGGATTAATTTTGCCACGACAGCAAAAGCCAAGGCTAAAATATTATCCATCCTCAAAAGAGAACGAAAGGAAGTCCAGCAGGCCGGAGAAGACATGCTGCATGAATTCCTTAAGAAAGAAGGCATTGAAGCTACCGAAACGAACATCCAGAAGCTCTGTACCCTTCATAAATTAAAAACTCCTGAAGACTTGATGTACCAGATCGGGCAAAAAGTTTTCACCTTAGGAGATTTGGATAAGAATGAGTTAAAAGAAAAATCCACCCCTACAAATTGGAAAAAATACATTGCATTTGCATTTGGAGGAGGAAGCAAACCCAAGTCTCAGGATAATGCATCTTCCAAAGAAAAACCTGCTTTGAACATCGACAAGAAGAAAATTGTCAAGCTTACGCCTGAAGAAATTCAGAAGCACTACATCATTGCAGACTGCTGTAAACCAATCCCCGGAGATGATGTCTTAGGATATATTGACGACAACAATCGAATTATTATCCATAAGCGCCAATGCCCGATAGCTACGCAACTGAAAACCAGCTTTGGCAACAGATTATTGGCCGTACAATGGGAAATTGGCAAAGCACTTAACTTCCCGGTAAATGTATACATGAAAGGAATCGATGGAATTGGGGTGCTTAACCAAGTAACAGGTATTATATCACAACAGTTGAACGTAAATATTCACAAATTGAATATCGAGTCCAATGATGGTATTTTTGAAGGCCGAATTCAATTGTTTGTACACGATGTAGATGATGTAAATACCATCTGCGAGAACCTTAAGAAATTAGACCACATCAAGAAAGTCACCCGAATAGAAAACTTCGATGACACCATTACCGATTAAAAACTTGCTGTTGTCGCATTTCCGTTATGCCAATCCGATAAAAAATCTTACTCAAATTCAGGACCGGTCTCTCCGCTGAGATACCGGTCTCTTTTGTTTTTGTAAAGAATTCCTGAACTTTTTCATGAAATATCCGTTCGTTATTTCTTGAAGACAAAACCAGATTTACCTCGACACGTACGTGACGAGGTCATGACACGTACGTGCGGAGAGGTCGACACGTACGTGTCGAGGTCTTAACACGAACGTGCTGCGACATCATCGTAAAGATATTTCCTGTACAATTTCTATTGCATCGGGCAATAATATAGAACAGCTCTATCCGAATAGAGCTTCAGATTTTTATATAGCTTTTCTGATGGAACTGACTGATAAAACGGGGAAAGTATAAGAGCTTAAAAAAACAAAAAACCGCTGATGTTCAGCGGTTTAAAACAATCATCGTGGACCTGGAGGGAGTCGAACCCTCGTCCAAACAAGGAAGCCATATGCTTTCTACATGCTTATCTCTGCCTTCGGTTTTCGTGCATAAGCAAGACCAGAGCCACCCACTTATACCTTAGTTCCTAAAATTTCATTTCAGTCGCGGAACGAGACTAAAACTATTTCCGAATTTGCTGCACCGCTAAACCAAACGCTTCGGAACAAGAGCTTTTGAGCGATGTCTCGTTTCCATCACTTTGACGGAAATAAAGCTAATCTACTGTACTTCGATTAAGCAGCGAGAGCATAGTTTTCGTTGCCAGATAATTGTTCAGTAACTGAGATTATAGTGCAAATCACTGACGCACTGCATGCTTACATACCACATCTCTCGCTGTCAAAACCAAACAAGCCCAAGATTAGTATCAAACTTTTGCAAAGATAGTAAATCAAATACTATTTACAAAAAAAGAGAGGTAAATTCACTTGTTTTTCATCCTCGCCAGCAAATTTACCCCTCTATTTTCAGACTAATTCATTATTAATGATGGAATAAACGAATTCCCGTAAATGCCATTGCAATACCGTATTTATCGCAAGTTTCAATCACATGGTCATCACGCACAGAACCTCCTGCCTGAGCAATATATTCCACGCCACTCTTGTGAGCACGTTCAATATTATCTCCAAATGGGAAGAAAGCATCCGAACCCAATGATACTCCCTTCAATGTATCAAGCCAAGCACGTTTTTCTTCGCGTGTCAATACTTCAGGTTTCTCAGTGAAGAACTGCTGCCATACTCCATCAGCCAATACATCGTCATGATCTTCGCTAATATAAATATCGATGGTATTATCACGATCGGCACGACGGATCTTTTCTACCCAAGGCAAATTCAGCACCTTCGGATGCTGGCGCAAATACCAGATATCAGCCTTATTACCAGCCAGGCGAGTACAATGGATACGGCTCTGCTGTCCGGCACCAATACCGATAGCCTGTCCATCCTTCACGTAGCAAACAGAATTAGACTGAGTATATTTCAACGTGATTAATGCAATCATCAAATCACGTTTAGCAGCTTCAGGGAAATTCTTATTCTGAGTCGGAATGTTTTCAAACAATTCTGCTCCATTCAATTTCACTTCGTTACGTCCCTGCTCAAAAGTGATACCAAACACATCCTTACGTTCAATGGGATTCGGACGATATTCCGGATCAATTTTAATCACGTTATAAGTACCCTTACGTTTATTTTTCAGAATTTCAAGGGCTGCGTCAGTGTATCCCGGAGCAATCACGCCGTCAGAAACCTCACGATTGATAAAACGAGCTGTTTCTTCATCACAGACGTCACTCAAAGCTATAAAATCGCCATACGATGACATACGGTCTGCTCCACGCGCACGCACGTACGCATTTGCCAACGGAGATAAAGGCAAATTATCCACGAAATAAATCTTTTTCATGGTTTCATCCAGTTCCAGACCGATTGCGGCTCCGGCAGGACTCACGTGCTTGAACGAAGTTGCAGCCGGCATTCCGGTAGCTTCTTTCAATTCTTTCACCAACTGCCATCCGTTAAACGCATCCAGGAAGTTAATGTATCCAGGACGTCCGTTCAATACTTCAATAGGCAGTTCTCCCTCCTGCATGAAAATGCGGGCCGGCTTCTGGTTAGGGTTACAGCCGTACTTGAGTTCGAGTTCTTTAGCCATATTTTAATAGTTTGGTTGAATTTTCTACAAAAGTACGAAAAAATCAGAAGCTTCTTCATGATAAGTGCATGATTTTAAGAATTCCTCCAAAAGCCCACTGGAATATCACAAAATAAATCTGTATTTTTGCCTATATTCTATACAAAATATAAATGTTATGATAGACGAATTATTAAATTTCAACAAGACTTTCGTAGAAACCAAGGGATACGAAAAGTACATAACGAACAAATACCCTGACAAAAAAATTGCCATTGTCACTTGCATGGATACCCGCCTGACAGAATTACTTCCCGCAGCCTTAGGAATAAAGAACGGTGACGTCAAAATCATCAAGAATGCCGGAGGTACCATCACTCACCCTTTCGGCAGTGCCATGCGAAGCTTACTTGTGGCAATCTATGAGTTAGGAGTAGAAGAAGTCATGATTATCGGACATACCGATTGTGGCGTACAGCACATGGACAGTGAAACCATGCTACAGCACATGCGTGAAAGAGGAATCTCACAAGACCATATTGAAATGATGCAATATTGTGACATCAACCTTAACTCATGGCTCAGCGGATTTAATGACACGGAAGAAGCCGTACAAAAAAGTGTACACATCGTACGCCATCACCCGCTCGTGCCTCAAGACATAAAAGTAAGAGGGTTTATCATGAATTCCACAACAGGGAATCTCACCGAAATAGAAGACAAATAAAAAATAAAAGCCGATAAAGGGCATTAACCCTTTATCGGCCTTCTTTTTAAGGATACAAAATTATCTTTCTTCTGTAAGCGCAATCATTGAAACTTCCTGAGGTACATAATCTCCCTGGAAGAAGCGGCTGGCACGAAGCAAATGACGCCAGATACTTACCAATTCCTGAGATTCCTGAAGAATATTCAAATATACCATAGATGCCTTCAAGCTTGCATTATCGCCTTCCTGCATGCGGTTCATCTGCTGTTTACGCAAAGCAGAGATACGATTTTTCAGGTCATCTCCTTTTTTCAGAATATCATCTGCATCTTCATAATTATCCTGGCTGATAGCCACTTTAGCACGTTCCATCAGTTTGCATAATTCATCACGTACAGGCAAGAATTCTTTTACACAATCCGGAGAAATCGGATTAAAATTATTGTCTACATGCTCCTTACATGGTTCACAAATTCGCTTCAAGCAATAAAGCATCTGTTCACAACTGTTACTTCCCAAGTGGAACCAAGTATTCTTTTCCATAGCCACGGTTATCGGCAAACGGCGGAGACCAAGTATTTCTTTACGACGACGTTTCTTCAACATTTTTTTCTGGTCGTCCGTCGCACTCATAGCCTTTCGCAAGCTACGCAAATCTTCATTAATGAACCCGTCGGTTACCTGTACATACGTCTTTTCACAGAAACCCACATAATCGGTCAGTGTTTCCTGTACATGCTGACGAAGCAAAGCCAAAGTTTCACCCTTATCCTTACTACTCATCATGCGTTTAAACACATCATCCTGGCTTTCAATCTTTTCCTTCTTTCCATATTTAATATTACTACGAACAAGAAGTACCACAGCTATTACGATAAATACAAACATACCGAAGAAGCTGGTGTAGAACATGATGAAAGTTACCAAAGCACAGATAGTGAAAGCTACAAATGCAGTGATAAACCAACCACCAATCACAGAAAGCATACCCGTAATACGATATACAGCACTTTCACGACTCCAGGCGCGGTCGGCCAACGAGCTACCCATCGCTACAATGAATGTAACATAAGTAGTAGACAAAGGCAGTTTCATGGTTGTACCGATGATAATCAACAATCCGGAAAGAACCAGATTCACAGAAGCACGTACCATATCAAACGCAGCTCCGTCTGCCAAAATAACCTCATCTTTATTGAAACGGCTGTCAATCCAACGACGAACATTTACCGGAATAACACGTACCAGAAAATCATTGATATTAGTCGCACGACGAACAATCACACGAGCCAATGCAGAAGAACCGAACATTTCATCACCTTCTTCCTGACGAGCCAAATCTACAGAAGTCTTGATTACATTCTTCGCTTTCTTTGAAGTGGCCAGCGCATATACCATCACGATACCAGACGCAATCAGGAAAATAGGAGGAGTCTTGGCAGAAGACATCAACGAAGACATCATAAAGTCATGTATTCCGGCACCGTTAGAATTAGCGACATAATCTGTATAAGCAGAGAAACCAGCCAAAGGTACACCGATAAAGTTAACCAAGTCATTTCCGGCAAAAGCCAATGCCAGAGAGAATGTACCCAGCAATACAATAATCTTAAACACATTTACCTTGCACCAGTGCAACACCTGCATGAGTATGGTAAACACGACAAAGCATCCACCTACCAATGCCATTGTATTATCTTGAATCCATTGCAAAGCTTCCGGAGTCATAAAAGAAGCACTCTTCAGCCCCTTAATGATAATAAAATACCCCAAAGAAGTTACGGCAATACCACCGAAAATTCCAATAGTCCAAGAAAGATTCTTTTTATAATTGAAACTGAAAATTAGTCGAGATATATATTGTACAATAGTACCGACAATAAAAGCGACAGCTACCGAAAGGAAAATACCCATAATCACTGAAAGGGCCTTTTCCGTATTCATCATATCACCTAAGGTTAACAGTCCGGTTTCATCACCGACAATCTTTAAAATGGCAAGAATAAAAGTACCTCCCAATAATTCAAATACCATTGAAACAGTGGTAGAAGTAGGAAGTCCTAACGTATTAAAGACATCCAGAAGGACCACATCCGTCACCATTACCGCGAGCAGAATACACATGATTTCATAAAAGCTGAAGTTTACCGGATGAAAAATTCCGTGACGGGCAATATCCATCATCCCGTTACTCAGCACCGCTCCAGCAAACACTCCGATAGCAGCTACAATAATAATTGTTCTGAACTTTGCCACTTTTGCACCTACCGCAGAGTTCATGAAATTCACTGCGTCATTACTGACCCCCACCAGCAAATCAAAGACTGCCAGCATAAATAAGAAAATAACAATTCCTAAATAAACAGTTTCCATACTTGTTTTGTTAAGTTTTTTCCGAGTGCAAAAATATTTCGTTCGTGTTATAAAAGAATGTCATATATGTTACAATCGTGTTACAAAATAAAAAGGACAGCCTGAAAAAACTTTGTATCTCTTCAAACGACAGCATTAAAACTTTCAGTGAGAATGCAAAAAAAAGATATTTTATGCTCATTATCCTGCGTTTATCATCTGAAAATTCGTAATTTTGCACCTGAATTTTAAATATCAAACATTTATGTCAGAATCAAAGAAAATAAAGACCGCATTGGTGTCTGTTTACCATAAAGACGGTTTGGACGCCATCCTGGCCAAGCTTCATGCAGAAGGCGTTGAGTTCTTGTCTACCGGAGGAACACGTCAGTTCATTGAATCATTAGGTTATCCTTGCAAGGCTGTAGAAGACATTACCACTTATCCTTCTATTCTTGGAGGACGCGTTAAGACATTGCATCCTAAAATCTTTGGAGGTATCCTTTGCCGTAGAGAACTGGAAGGCGACCAGAAGCAGGTTGCTCAGTATGAAATTCCAGAGATTGACTTGGTTATTGTAGACTTGTATCCTTTTGAAGATACAGTTGCAAGCGGTGCAGCAGAACAAGACATCATCGAAAAAATTGATATAGGTGGTATCTCATTGATTCGTGCCGGAGCTAAGAACTTCAATGATGTAGTAATCGTAGCCAGCAAGCATCAATACCAACCCTTATTGGAAATCCTCAACAAACAGGGAGCTGTAACCACACGCGAACAACGCCGTTGGTTTGCAGGTGAAGCATTTACTGTTTCTTCACACTACGACACTGCTATCCGCGATTATTTCAAAAAATAATTGTGCTGGCAGTCATTCAGTCTTCCTAAAACGGATTTATTAATTTCAAAATTCTAGACTTATATTAAAGGAATGGGATTATTCTCCTTTACACAAAACATAGCGATGGACCTTGGCACAGCCAATACCATCATTATCAGCAATGACAAGATTGTGGTAGACGAACCATCTGTTGTTGCATTGGATCGTCGCACAGACAAGATGATTGCCGTAGGTGAACGTGCCAAGCTGATGTACGAAAAAGAAAATCCGAACATTCGCACTGTACGTCCGTTACGTGACGGTGTTATTGCCGACTTCAACGCTTGCGAACAGATGATGCGCGGATTGATTAAAAAAGTAAATACAGGACGCCATTTCTTCACTCCCTCTTTGCGTATGGTAATCGGAGTACCTTCCGGTTCTACAGAAGTAGAATTACGCGCCGTACGTGACAGCGCGGAACATGCAGGAGGACGTGATGTCTACCTGATATTCGAACCTATGGCTGCAGCTATCGGTATCGGACTGGATGTAGAAGCTCCGGAAGGTAACATGGTAGTTGACATAGGTGGAGGTTCTACAGAAATCGCTGTCATTTCTTTGGGAGGTATTGTGTCAAATAACTCTATCCGTGTAGCCGGAGATGATTTGACAGCCGATATTCAGGAATACATGAGCCGTCAGCACAATGTCAAAGTCAGTGAAAGAATGGCAGAGCGTATCAAGATTCACGTAGGTGCAGCCATGACAGACCTGGGAGATGATGCACCTGAAGATTATATCGTACGCGGTCCAAACAGAATTACTGCCCTGCCGATGGAGGTTCCGGTATGCTATCAGGAAATCGCGCATTGTATGGAAAAGAGCATTGCCAAAATAGAAACAGCTATTTTAAGTGCTCTGGAAAATACACCTCCTGAATTGTATGCCGACATTGTAAACAATGGTATCTATCTGGCTGGAGGCGGAGCGCTTCTGAGAGGACTTGACAAACGACTGACAGATAAAATCAACATTCCTTTCCATATTGCCGAAGATCCTTTGCTGAGCGTAGCCAAAGGAACAGGCATTGCACTGAAGAATGTAGATCGTTTCTCATTCCTGATGAGATAATATCATAAAAATTGAAAATGAAGAGATTTCAGATTTCTTCATTTTCAATTTTCATTTTTCGTTTATACACCATTCGGATTCTCTGACATGCGAAACCTGCTTAATTTTCTGCTGAAATATAATCACTGGTTCCTTTTCGTTCTTTTGGAGGTTATTTCACTTACCCTGCTGTTCCGTTTCAACAACTATCAGGGAAGTGCTTTCTTTACTTCTGCTAATTACCTCGCAGGGATAGTATACGAAGCCTCCAGTCAAGTAACACGCTATTTTGGCCTGACAGAAGTCAACAAAGACTTAACTGCACGAAATGTCGAACTGGAAATTGAAGTGGAACGCTTGTCACAAGCCTTAGAACAATATACACAAGACACTACGGGAGTAGCTAACTTGCGAAAAGAAGCATTAAAAGACTATGTGTTATATGATGCAAGAGTAGTCAACAACAGCATCACACACCCCAACAATTTCATTACCATCGACAAAGGAGAGGCCGACGGCATCCGCCCGGAAATGGGAGTCGTATGTGGAAACGGAGTAGTCGGCATTGTTTATCTCACAGGAAAGCATCATGCCATTGTACTGCCCGTATTAAACTCTAAAAGCAGCATCAGCTGTAAAATCAAACGAACCTCGTATTTCGGTTTTCTGAAATGGGAAGGAGGTTCTTCACAATATGCCTACGTCAAAGATATGCCCCGACATTCCGAATTCTCATTGGGTGATACGATTGTAACAAGTGGGCACAGCGCCGTTTTTCCAGCCGGGATACCTGTAGGCACTGTAGATGACATGGAAGACAGCCACGACGGACTATCTTACCTGCTCAAGGTCAAGTTATTCACGGACTTTGCCCGACTGAACAATGTCAGGGTTTTAGGGTCATTCAACGGCACTGAGCAGGCACAACTTGAGGATAGCATACATTCAATGCAACCATAAAAATTAACGATACAGAAAGCCAAGGTAATTATGCAATATATCATACGTCTTGAATGGTTCATCATACTTGTCTTACTGCAAGTACTGGTACTCAACCACATTCATTTTGAACAATATGCCACACCGTTGTTCTACATCTACTTTTTATTGAAAATAGATTCAGACAACAGCCGTAAGGGATTAATGTTATGGGCTTTTTCTTTAGGACTTTGCATCGATATTTTCAGCAATACACCAGGATTAAACGCTGCCACAGCCGTATGTACAGCCTTCTGCCGCCCATGGATTCTCAGATTGTTTTCCTTGCGTGACATTACAGACAACTTTGAACCAGGCATGTATCAGATGGGATTTGCTTCATTCTTCCGATATACGATAGTCCTTGTTTTATTACATGCTTTCATACTGAATATCTTGGATACATTCTCATTGGCCAACATGCCCACGCTGTTGCTGAAAATTGCCAGTGATACAATTGTCACGCTCATATTCATCTTATGTGTTGATTCTGTCAGGAGGAAAAAATAGTGGAAAGAAACTACGATCTTGAAAAGCGAAAATATGTAATTGGCGGTGCAGTCATTGTGATTGTACTGATTTTTCTTATACGTTTACTTTCACTGCAAATCATGAGTGAAGACTACAAGAAAAATGCCGACAGCAACGCTTTTCTCAAAAAAATACAATATCCAAGCCGAGGAGTCATATACGACCGGAATGATAAACTGCTGGTTTATAATCAGGCTGCTTACGACATCACCGTGATTATGAAAGAAATTACGGAGCTGGATACCATGGATTTATGCCAGACACTGAAAATTTCACCGGAGTTCCTGCGAAAAAAATTCCGTGACATGAAAGACCGCCGACTTAATCCTGGTTACTCCCCCTACACCAATCAGGTATTTCTTACTCAGCTGTCAGCCGAAGATTGTGGTGTGTTCCAGGAAAAACTGTTTAAGTTTCCAGGATTCTATATCCAGCGACGTACCATCCGACAATATACCTATAATGCCGGAGCTCACATTTTGGGAGATATTGCCGAGGTTTCCAAATCCGATATGGAAAAGGATGAATACTATATTCCCGGCGACTTTATCGGTAAATTAGGTGTAGAGCGTTCTTACGAAAAGCAGTTACGAGGAGAAAAAGGTATTGAAATATTATTACGTGATGCCCGAGGACGAATCCAGGGGAACTATATGGACGGGAAATTCGATAAGGCTCCTGTAGCAGGAAAAAACCTGCGACTGAGTCTGGACATTGAACTTCAGGAGCTGGGAGAACGTCTGCTGGAAGGAAAAATCGGAAGTATTGTAGCCATAGAACCATCCACTGGCGAGGTACTCTGCTTAGTCTCTTCACCAACTTACGACCCTCGAAAAATGGTCGGAAGAAACCGCGGTAAGAACCACCTGATATTGGCGCGTGACCCCTGGAAGCCTTTATTGAACCGTGCCATCATGGGTACCTATCCGCCAGGTTCCACTTTCAAGACCTCACAGGCACTGACCTTCCTGCAAGAAGGAATCATAACCACCCAGACCAGTTATCCGTGTTTTGGTGGATTCAACTTCCGGGGACTTCATGTAGGATGTCACGGTCACCCCTCGCCACTTTCACTGATTCCGGCATTAGCGACTTCCTGCAACGGATATTTCTGCTGGGGACTTTATTACATGATTGGTGCCCGAAAGAAATACGGAACCGTACAAAAAGCCATGAACACCTGGAGAGATTATATGGTATCCATGGGATTCGGTTATCCGTTGGGAATCGACCTTCCCGGAGAAAAAAGAGGATTTATCCCCAATGCAAGTGTCTACGACAAAGCTTACCGAGGCTCATGGAATGGACTGACCATCATCAGTATTTCCATCGGACAAGGTGAGGTCACACTGACTCCATTACAAATAGCCAACTTAGGAGCAACCATCGCCAACAGAGGCTATTTTATCACACCTCATGTAGTGAAAGAGGTAGAAGGTGAACCGCTCGACACACTTTACACACGGAAAAGATATACCATGGTAGACCGTTCACATTACGAGGAAGTGGTACAAGGCATGCGTTCTGCCGTGTTGGGCGGAACGTGTAGAGGTGCCAACTTACCCGACATCGAGGTATGTGGAAAAACCGGAACGGCCCAGAACCGTGGAAAAGACCACTCAGCCTTTATGGGATTTGCTCCCATGAAAGATCCCAAGATTGCCATTGCAGTCTATGTGGAAAACGGAGGATTCGGTGCGGTATACGGTGTGCCCATCGGACGACTCATGATTGAAAAGTATTTAAAAGGGAAACTCTCGCCAGAAGACGAAGTCATGGCTACAGAGATTCAAAACAGGAGGATTGATTATGGGATACATGAGAGGTAGTGTATGGAAAAATGTGGACTGGTGGACCATCGGACTTTACCTGATACTGGTCAGCTGCGGATGGTTCAGTGTGTGCGGAGCAAGTTACGATTATGGTGAGCCGAATTTCCTGGATATTACCACACGCGCCGGTAAACAGCTGATGTGGATAGGCTGTTCACTGGGGATAGGCTTTGTCATACTCATGCTTGAAGACCGCATATATGATACCTATGCCTATCTGCTTTATGGTATCATGATTTTGCTACTATTCGGTACGATCTTCAATCCGCATGAAATCAAAGGTTCACGTTCATGGATTGTATTAGGACCGGTAAGTCTGCAACCTGCTGAATTCGCCAAATTTGCAACAGCCCTTGCATTAGGAAAATATATAAACGAATATACTTTCCAGATGCAGCGCACCCGCAATCTGGTAACCGTTTTGGGTATCATTCTGCTGCCTATGGCATTGATTATACTCCAGAAAGAAACAGGTTCTGCCCTGGTGTACCTATCCTTTTTTTTAATGCTCTACAGAGAAGGGATGACCGGAACAGTTCTATTCTCCGGAATCTGTGCTGTGGTATTTTTTATCGTCGGCCTAAAATTCAGTACAGAAATTATGCCTGATGAAATGACTTCATGGGGAGAATTTTCCGTATTGACACTTGTCATTCTGCTTTCTGCCTTTCTGGTGGGAAGATATTGCCAGCGTCAGTCGCCCAAACTTGCTGCCTACATTTTCGGTATTGGAGGCGGAGGAACGTTATTAGGAGCCCTGTTTTCCAACTACGTAATTCCATTTAATGTATGTCATCTCCAGTTAGCCCTTTGTGGAGGTATCGTACTCACACTGGCTTTCTTCTATCTGCGTGAACGACTGAGAGCTTATTTCTATGTAATTCTGTTCGTAGTTGGCTCGGGTATCTTTTTCTTCTCGACCGACTATGTATTCAATCAGGTACTTGAACCTCACCAGAAGATTCGAATCGAAGTGTTATTGGGAATGAAAGATGACCCTGCAGGAGCCGGATACAATGTCAACCAAAGTAAAATAGCCATCGGTTCCGGAGGATTATTCGGAAAAGGCTTTCTCAACGGTACACAAACCAAACTGAAATACGTTCCGGAACAGGATACCGACTTCATTTTCTGTACCATCGGCGAAGAGCAAGGATTTGTCGGCTCCGCTTTGGTGATTTTCTTGTTCATGGGACTTATTCTACGCCTTATCGTGCTATCCGAACGACAGGAAAGCCGCTTTGGAAGAGTATACGGCTACTGCGTACTAAGTATCTTCTTTTTCCACCTCTTTATTAATATAGGAATGGTACTCGGACTAACCCCCGTTATCGGTATCCCCCTCCCATTCTTCAGCTACGGCGGTTCCTCACTGTGGGGATTTACCATCCTGCTGTTTGTCTTTCTCCGCATTGACGCGGCCAGAGAGAAATAACCGGATTCCCACATCGGATATTCCAGGCAATGGGTTCTGCCTCATCAGATGAGTGATACGAAAAATGCGGTCTATTGAATCGGTAGAGAAAATAACCGGTTTATCTGACACATATACATGCTGATACAATCCTCCCATTGCCCCACTCTGCACCCAGTGTCCTTTTTCATCGGTCAGACAAATGTGCAGTGTATCCGTGCGGGGCGGTATTGAATCGCCTTCCAACTGCGTCACCGAAAGCCAGATATCCCGGTAAGGATATTCTCCGGTATGACGGAGACCTATCTCCATCCGGTACTCACCGGAAGAAAGTCCTACAGGAAGATGGAAAGCCAGGGAATCAGATTTATCCCAGCCTTCCTCACCAGAAACAGCCTGATATACATGATAACGTGTATCTGTATGACAGGCATTCAGCAGGAACAAGACACATAGTGCCAGTCCTGCCTTTATATAATGAATAAAAGATTCTTTAAGCCTGTACATCCGTATTTGTATTACGCTCCGGACGTTTGTTTCCCTCGTTATTCCGACGGAAATTTCTCCGCCCGTTGCGGTTAGGGCGAGGTTCCTGACCGGCTTTTGCCTGTGGTGCATTTCCGGCATTTTCAGCCGCTGGAGCCTGTGGAGCTGCCGGAGCCGGATTCCCTTTTGGTCTCTGTGGACGGTTGTTTCTTCCTTGCGGTCCTTTATTTTCTTTCTCCTTAGGAGCGTCTGGAGTTTGTCCATTACCAGCTTCTACAGGAGCCGCTGACGCATTACTTTGTGATGCCTGCCCTTTTTGTTTCTTTTTCCGGTTCTTTCCGCCTTTTGTTTTGTCAAAACGGGTCAAGCTCTCTTGTTCCAGCAAGTCTTTTGAACGCTGCGATTCACGTCCGGAGAATTCGTCATCCAGTTTTTCAGGCTTTTCTCCCCGTTTGTTCATATTCAGCACTTCAAAGGCTCTGCGTGCGGAGATAGTCACTTCATTTGCCAGGAAACTCTTATCCGTACTATAAGTAATAGTTCCTTTCAGAATATCTGCCTTGAAGTAATAATACATGTTGTCCAACGTTTCAAGGGTAATTTCCTTACTCGGCAAGCGTTTCTGACATTCCACGTAGGCATCTACTTCATAATTCAGGCAGCATTTCAGTTTGGCACACTGTCCGGCCAGTTTTTGTGGATTAAGCGAAATATCCTGAAAACGAGCCGCACTGGTCGACACTGAAACGAAGTTCGTCATCCATGTAGCACAGCACAACTCGCGTCCACACGGTCCGATTCCTCCGATACGTCCGGCTTCCTGACGGGCACCAATCTGTTTCATTTCGATACGCACCCGGAAAGTCTCAGCCAGCACCTTAATCAGTTGACGGAAATCCACGCGTTCATCTGCAATGTAATAGAATATTGCCTTATTGCCATCACCCTGGTATTCCACGTCACCGATTTTCATCTGAAGTCCCAGGCTTTCTGCAATCTTACGCGAGCGAATCATTGTATCATGTTCACGTGATTTTGCTTCCTCATATTTTTCCATATCCACCGGCTTTACCTTACGGTAAATACGGCGTATTTCTGCATCTGGCTTCAAATTAGCCTTACGCATCTGCAAGGGAACCAGTCTTCCGGTCAGTGTTACCGTACCGATGTCATGTCCCGGACTGGCTTCTACTGCCACAATATCTCCCTTCTCCAGATGCAGCCCATTGCTGTTTTTAAAATATCCCTTACGGGTATTTTTAAACTGAACTTCCACCATATCCTGCTCTTCTGCGTTTCCAGGAATATCGGCCAGCCAGTCATAAGTATTCAATTTATTATTCTGTCGTCCGCAGCCTCCACAGCAGAGTCGGCCACTTCCGTTTTTAAGCTTGAAATCGTCCATATATTGTTATTGTTGTTTCATTTCTACAATCATTCTCAGCGCCATGTCAAAAAAAACCATCTTCGGATTCACATTCTGCTCAATGTGTACCTGTGCCTCCTCCAGCAATTCCATCACGGAAATAATGTTCCGCTCATTGATGTAAGGAGCAAAACGGCTGGCAAACTGTAACTCCTCCGGACTCAGATATACCATATCAGGTTGACGAAAATTGCAGATAAAGTTTTCACGCACCATCCGCTGGCAATATTCCAGGAGGTTCTTCTGCCGTTCGCGTCCCATTCCCGCCACCTGCTCACTCCATGCTTTCAGACTACGAATATCACGTTTATAGGCCGTACGCATGAGGTTCACAAAGAGTTCAAAGCAAAGCTTGTTTTCCTCTCCCAAATGCACATTTTCCACGGCCCTCAACAAACTTCCGGCCGAACGGTGTGCAATGTCACGGGCATCTTCCACAGGAAGCATATAACGTTCCACCAGATAACGCTCAATGTCCGACTCCGGCAAGGGCTTTAAATTGATGCGCTGCGTACGACTCACAATCGTAGGAAGCAATAAGTCAGGTTCCTCACTCACCAACAGAAAAACAGTCTTTAAAGGAGGTTCTTCCAGCAGTTTCAGCAACTTGTTCGCACATTCCACATTCATTTTCTCCGGAAGCCAGATAAGCATGACCTTGTATCCTCCCTGACTGGCTTTCAGCGAAAGCTTCCGCTGAATTTCATCACTCTCACGCACATAAATCTGAGGTTGCTGATTGCCCGCATCAATGACCCGCATCCATTCCTGAAGGTCGGCATATGAATTACGTCCCAGCATTTCACGCCACTGAGGCAGGAATTCATCACAAACCACGTCCCTTCCGGCCTTTTTACGTACTACCGGAAAAGCAAAATGCATGTCAGGATGAGCCAGATGGTCCATCATCTTACACGAATTACATTGTCCGCACGCATCATTTTCTGCAGGATGATGACAAAGAAGATAACGTGCCACCGCTAAAGCTATGGGTAACTTTCCACTTCCAGAAGGTCCCGTCAGCAAGACGGCATGAGGCATCTTCCCATTCCTTGCACTATGAATGAGAAGTTGTTTCACATCTTCTTGTCCGATTACATCCTTAAAAAACGACATATTGTTCCGTAAAAAATCAGGTTCTTTTTTTGGCTGTTACTACTATATAATCGGACAAAAATAAGAAAAAAATTGTAGTTTCAGGAGATATTCACCTTTTATTATTATATAACCGGTGTAAACAAATGCGCAAACCATCCTACAAAACGACGCCAGACACTCCGCTTCTTATATTCCTCACGGGTCATAATCGTACTATTGAGCTTGTCGTTCTGAAATACTTCTCCCAACTCGGCAGTAGTAGGCAAATCCAGAATAAAAGCATTGATTTCATAATCATAATGCAGACTACGGCTGTTCAGGTTCGTACTGCCCACCGTACAGAACCGCTCGTCCACCATCATGATTTTAGAATGATGAAAGCCCCCATTGAACACATAGATGTGTGCTCCGGCCTTACGCAACTTATTGGCTATATAAAACCCGGCATCGGGAGTAAAAGAGATATCCGATTTTCCGGGAATCATGATTTCCACCCGAACTCCCCGTTCTGCCGCTCGTTTAATAGCATTTCTGACTTCACGAGTAGGAGTAAAATAAGGATTGATAATCTGCACCTTACGTTCTGCGGCATCCAATGCCGCAATATAGGCCTCACGCATGATTTCCGGACAAACTTTCGGAATACGCTGCACAATGGCCACCCTTCTTCCGGAACCCTCACACAACGTATCATGCGCCACTTGCCCTTCCTTCAAACCTTCGTGTGTTTCCTTATTCCATACACCTAAAAAAGCTTTTTCCAGATACTGCACCGCCGGTCCTTCTATACGGATGTGCATATCGCGCCAGGGACCGATTTCGGGAAGCCCGTTGATATAATAATCGGCAATATTCATGCCGCCCGTATATCCCACTTTTCCGTCGATGACCACAATTTTCTGATGGTCACGACAAAATACGTGATTGATATAAGGAAAACGAATGGGACTGAAACGAGCCATTTCCACTCCTCTTTCCGCCAGCATCTTCAGATGTTCCTTTCGCAGGGGACGACTGTTCGACAAATTTCCAAAGTCATCAAACAAGGCCTTGATTGTCACTCCTTCTTTGGCTTTCTCAGCCAACAGGGTAAATAATTCCTTGGCAATAGAATCACTGCGGAAATTAAAGTATTCCAGATGGATATAGTTTTCAGCCTTCTTTATATCTTGAAACAAATGTTCAAACTTGCTGCGACCGCTCTTCAACAAAGTCATACGATTACAAGCCGTAACAGGAATTTGTTTTTCTTTCAAAAAACGGGCAAACAAGGAATCAGCAGGCAAGTAAACTTTAGCAGTATCTACTTCAGCCCGACCTGGAACCTCTTTCAGGCTTTGTCCTTTGACCGAAATCACACTACATATAATTATTACCCACCCTAACAGGTATAACTTTACTTTCATCTTCATAACGGTTATCGGGCAAAAATATGGAATATTTCAGAAAAGACCATGATTTTCTGAAACAGAATTGAAAGATTTACCATCTATTCCGCCAAATAGCCTTATTATATACTCCCCTGACATGATGAAACTCTTAGCTGTAATTACCAAACAAAATACTGCTTCCAAACGCAAGTGCATTCACAATGAAACGTAAGTACATTTGACACAAAACACAAGGAAGTTTCATCTTAAACGCAAGTACATTTCAGATTGAACGAAAAGGTGTTTTTTCAAGGAAGAAGAAAATGCCTCAGGAAAGTGAAAAAAGGATACAAAATCTTGACATCAGCATATTAAATAAGGCAGCAGGGAAAAGAATTTAAAGTGATAAAATGCAAACAAAGAAATGTAACCTACTCTTTGCAAAATTGGGATATGACATCTAAAAATAGTGAAATTTTTCCGTAATTGCCGAAAATCATCTTTTTTCATCCTATATTTACCAGTGTAAAGATTCGTTTTCACTGATAACTTTCCTATCTTTGCATTGAAGAAAAACAAAGACTGACTATACACTTTTATACATAACTTAAATACATAAGAATTATGGAATTTGTAACAAACGAAAAACTTACCATTGTTGGTGCTGCCGGTATGATCGGTTCTAACATGGCTCAGACTGCTATCATGATGGGCTTAACTCCTAACATCTGTTTGTACGACCCGTACGCTCCAGGTTTGGAAGGTGTTGCTGAAGAATTGTTCCACTGCGGTTTCGAAGGTGTGAACATCACTTTCACTTCAGATATCAAAGAAGCGCTGACTGGTGCTAAATATATCGTAAACTCAGGTGGTGCTGCTCGTAAAGCTGGTATGACTCGTGAAGACCTGTTGAAAGGCAACGCAGCTATCGCAGAAGAATTCGGTAAGAACGTAAAACAGTACTGTCCGGATGTAAAACACATCGTAGTTATCTTCAACCCTGCTGACATCACAGGTTTGATCACACTGTTGTACTCTGGTTTGAAACCGGGTCAGGTAACTACTTTGGCTGCTCTTGACTCTACTCGTCTGCGCAGCGAATTGGCAAAACACTTCGGTATCTCTATGGACGCTGTTGAAAACTGCCGTACTTACGGTGGCCACGGCGAACAGATGGCTGTATTTGCTTCTACTGCTAAAGTAAACGGTAAAGCTTTGACAGACATCATCGGTACTGACGCTTTGACAAAAGAACAGTGGGCTGAAATCCAGCAGAAAGTAACTAAGGGTGGTGCTAACATCATCAACTTGCGTGGCCGTTCTTCATTCCAGAGCCCGTCATACGTTTCTATCGAAATGATTGGTGCTGCTATGGGTGGCAAAGCATTCCGCTGGCCGGCTGGTACTTACGTTTCTAACGAAAAGTACGATCACATCATGATGGCTTGGGAAACTTCTATCACTGCTGACGGTTGCCACTGCGCTGCTTTGAACGGTACTGCAGAAGAACAAGCTGCTTTGGATAAGAGCTACGAACACTTGTGCGCACTGCGTGACGAAGTAATCGCTATGGGCGTTCTTCCTCCAGTAGCTGAATGGAACAAGCTGAACCCGAACATTAAATAATCGGATTTTCCATTAATATGAAAGGAGACTGAATCATCGGTCTCCTTTTTTTATGCCCAGAGCCAACACACTTGTACATCATACAAAATCATAAAAACCTCATTTTTACATATTTACATTTCCCCAATGTACATCTGAAAACTTTCAGTCTCTCTCTTAAAAGCACTACCTTTGCCGCTCTCTTTACCATGTATTCCTAAAACCACGGGCAGCAATGAGAATATACACTTTACTATTTTTCTTTATTTCAGCACTGATCTGTCACTCGCTGTATGCACATACTCCCGCGAGCAGTTATTTTTTGATGCAAGACTCCACGTCTTCTCTTACCTCATTGACTCTTCCAGCGAAGCCAAAGAAAACAAAGGAACTTTTCCAACAAAACTTTTCGTACATGGGAATTCCTTTTATCGTTTCCGGCTTAATCGTGAAAAAACAAAACCAGGATTTCCGTACACTGCGCAATCGCTTCCAGCCAACTTTTCACCACGAATATGATAATTATACACAATATGTCCCATTAGTTGCTACATGGGGCATGAAATTAGCTGGAGTAGAAAGTCGTAGTTCATGGAAGGAGCTCACAGTCAGCAATGTTTTCTCAGCAGCCCTTATGGCCGGCTTTGTCAACACCCTGAAATATACGACCAAAGAAATGCGTCCGGACAATTCGTCAAACAATTCATTTCCTTCCGGACATACAGCCACCGCTTTTATGTGCGCCACAATCCTGCATAAAGAATACGGCATGCTCAGTCCGTGGTATAGCATCGGGGGATATACCCTGGCAGGAGTGACTGGTATCACGCGACAGCTGAACAACCGTCACTGGATTGGCGATGTACTGGTAGGAGCCGGAATAGGTATGATTTCAACAGACTTAGGCTATTTCTTTTCCGACCTGATTTTTCGTAAGAATACCACCAGCAGCCAGTTAACAACCCACTTCAACCGCTACGATACACCTTCATTCCTGAGCCTCAACATGGGATTTGCCACAGGACCTTCCACTTTACGCACCGCCGACCTCTATGACACAGAAGAAGGAACTCCTTTGGGTATGCGCCTGCATACGGGTACATCGACCGTTGTCAGCGCAGAAGGAGCTTACTTTTTCAATGCGTATATCGGCTTGGGAGGACGCCTGAGAGTAGCTACCGTACCTGTTATTGCCGACATTCCCGAAGAGAACAAACAACATTTTGACCTGGACAATGACTTGAAGGAAGGAGCCCCTGTCAACATGTACCTGCTCGACGGACTGGAATCGGACCATTTAGGCATGTGCGACATCGATTTAGGACTTTACTTTTCTTATCCGCTCAGCAGCCGTTTCTTAATAGGAAGCAAACTGTTAGCCGGACGACGCACTAATGCAAACTTTACCTTAAACTCTATTTCACGGATTAATCCAGCCATTTTCGACCGTCAGAAAGTGAGCCAGGAAGCCTACGACCAATTCTATAAAGCCGACGTAGATTACTATATCCAGCAGGAAGGCCTCAGCGTTCAGGAAATGCTACAAAGCACTTTCATTGATGAAGAGTTTCTTCATATCCGTAAAAGTTCTACATTCAAATTAGGAACCGGCCTTTCTCTCGCCTACCGCTACAAGGAAAATGCGGCCCTGCGTCTCTATTGCGACTATGACTTTGCCTCCCCTCGGCTGACATACGACCTGAAGAACTCCTGGGCAGACGAAGACGGCAACAGGGAAGTCCGTTCGTATAGTAAAAGAACGCCTATGCATAATTTTACTTTCGGAGCTTCCATCGCATTCATGTTCTAACACGGAAGCCGTTGCACATTCTACTTATTTTTATTATTTTCGCCCTTCGAAATGATTGACCAAGCTACCATAGACCGAATACTGGATGCCGCACAAATAGTGGATGTTGTATCCGAGTTTGTCACCCTCCGCCGCCGAGGAGTGAACTACATCGGACTATGCCCGTTCCACAATGAAAAGACCCCTTCTTTCAGTGTATCTCCCAGCAAAGGATTATGCAAATGTTTCAGTTGCGGTAAGGGAGGGAATGTGGTCCACTTCATTATGGAGCACGAACAACTTTCTTACTACGAGGCACTGAAGTGGCTGGCCAACAAATATCACATCGAAGTAAAGGAACGGGAACTGACCGACGAAGAAAAACAAGCACATAGTTTGCGTGAAAGTTTGTTTGTAGTCAATCAGTTTGCTTCTGAGTATTTCCAAGACATACTTTATAATCACATCGACGGACAGCGTATCGGTATGACCTACTTACGCAGCCGAGGATTCCGCGATGACATTATCAAAAAGTTCCAGTTAGGATACAGCACAGACAGTCACGATGCATTGGCACGCACTGCCAAACAGAAAGGTTATCAGGAAGAGTTTCTGGTAAAGACTGGCTTGTGCTATCGAAAGGACGACGGTTCACTTCGCGACCGTTTCTGGGGGCGTGTCATTTTCCCCGTACACACCTTGTCGGGAAAAGTGGTAGCTTTTGGCGGACGTGTATTAAATGCAGCCACTAAGAACGTGCAGATGAAGTATGTCAACTCTCCGGAGTCTGAGATATATCACAAAAGCCGGGAACTCTATGGCATTTATTTTGCCAAGCAGGCCATTGTACGCCAGGATCGCTGCTTCTTAGTAGAAGGTTATACCGATGTCATTTCCATGCACCAGAGTGGAATTGAAAACGTGGTGGCTTCTTCGGGTACGGCATTGACCTCCGACCAGATACGACTGATTCATCGTTTTACCAATAACATTACGGTATTGTATGACGGTGACGGAGCTGGAATCAAGGCCAGCATACGCGGTATTGACATGCTGCTGGAAGAAGGTATGAACATCAAGGTATGTCTGCTCCCCGATGGAGACGACCCCGACAGCTTTGCCCGCAAACATAATGCCACCGACTATCAGGCCTACATCAATGAGCACGAAGTGGACTTCATCCGTTTCAAGACGAACTTGCTGATGGAAGAAGCAGGGAAAGACCCGATCAAACGTGCCAGTCTGATTTCCAGTATCGTAAAAAGTATCTCTGTGATACCTGACTCTATTGTGCGCTCCGTATATACACGCGAGTGCAGCCAGCTTCTGCAAATGGAAGAGAAAATCCTGATAGAAGCGGTAAACAAATTGATAGAGCAGGCACAGGAAAATAAATACAAGGAAATCCAGCGTAAACAACGACAAGCTACCCAGGATGTCCAACCAGCTCCTCCGACTACTTACCCGGAGACACAGCCGACAGAGATTCCTATACCGGATGAGACTCAACTTCCTCCAGCTCCTCTGGAAACAGATGCAGAGTATATACCTCCAACTGCTGAACAGCCTGCCGGACAACCCGCAAGCACTCCTGCTCCTACGGACAATTACCTTTCGTATATCCCATTGGAAGGGAATGAACAGAAACTGTTCTACAAGAAGGAACAGCTCCTACTGCAAATGATTGTTCGTTATGGGGAGAAAGTGATGTGTTACTTAGAGGATGAAAACGGAGAAGAGCAACCGCTCACTGTCATAGAATGTATTTCTTCCAGCTTGAAGGAGGATGAACTGCAGTTTCACTATCCCTTAGACCGCCGTATCCTAAAAGAAGCAGAGAATCATCTGCATGACGAAGGCTTTGTGTCTGAACGCTATTTTCTGACTCATCCTGATCCGGAAATCAGCAAACAGGCCGCAGAACTGGCCAGCGACCGCTATCAGCTAAGCAAGTACCACTCCAAAGGACAGGCAATCATCACCGATGAAGAAAGACTTTATGAGTTAGTTCCCAGGTTGTTAATTGATTTCAAGCTATCAATTGTTGAAGAAGAAATGAAGCATACCCTGCAGGCTTTAACCAATCCGGACATCTATAACAATCCGGAGAAATGTCAGGAAATCATGCAACATTACAAAGAGTTGCAAGAAATTCAGATTCCAATGGCACAAAAAGCAGGCGACCGCGTCATTTTACGTTAGCTATTTCCCCTCTCCACTTACGATAAAAGGGGAAATAGTCTTTTTCATATTAATATTTTGCACGAATCAGGTTCATGAACTCTTCACGCGTCTTAGCCTGATTGAATGCACCTGTAAAATCAGAGGTAGTCGTTACAGAATTCTGCTTTTCCACTCCTCTCATCTGCATACACATGTGTTTGGCTTCTACTACCACCATTACGCCTAATGGATTCAGTGTTTCTTGAATACACTCCTTTATTTGAAGTGTCATGCGTTCCTGCACCTGCAAACGGTGAGAAAAAATATCTACCACACGAGCAATCTTACTCAGACCCGTAATATATCCGTTAGGAATGTATGCCACATGGGCCTTTCCGTAGAACGGCAGCATGTGATGCTCGCACATGGAAAAGAAATCAATGTCCTTCACAATCACCATCTGGCTGTAAGGTTCCTTGAATTTTGCGGCATTCAGCACTTCTCTCGGATCCATTTCATATCCGCGAGTCAGCGTCAGCATGGCTTTTGCTACACGCTCAGGGGTTTTCAACAGTCCTTCTCTTTCAGGGTCTTCACCCAGCAAAGAAAGGATTTCCTTATAATGCCCAACCAGTTTCTCAACCTTCTCTTGCGGCCAGTTTATCGAATTTGTATCTGTCATCATTATTCTATAGGTATATTAATCTGTTCACGCACAATAGACACTTCCTTAAAAACTCCTGTAGCTTTCAATTTACGCATGGTTACATGTGCTTCTTCAATACTTTTAAAGTCTCCTACCCGACACAGCCAGCGAGGAGGCTGAAAATAAGTATAAACCGGAAGTTCCGGAAATTCTTCTTTCACTTTCGTTGCTACCCTATTCGCTTCACTACGCGCCTGACGGGAATTATTCCCAGCGTATACCTGTACGCGAAATCCACGAGCTTTTAATGTCTTTACCGGCTCCGAACTGGTAGAACGCACATAACGCTTCCCTATCAAGGAGGTAATCTGTGCATCCTGGTGGATAGTCACTACACCTTCTCCTGCCCGACGGGTCTGCAGGCTTTCGATAATGTTCTGCTGGGCATAAGCCCCGCCGGCACACAAAACAGAAACTACAAATAAAAGATATTTCAGCATAAGCGGATTTTTAGATAGACATAGAAAACAAAAGTCAATTGAGCACAGAGACCATACGACGGCACTACGTCCTCACATCATCTCTGTGCTCATAAGTCGCTCCTGACTAATTCAAAAAAGAATTATTTAAAAGCGTCGATGATACCCTTGAAGTCTGCAACTTTCAAAGCAGCACCACCAATCAGACCACCGTCTACATCAGGATTAGCGAACAATTCTTTTGCGTTAGAAGGCTTGCAGCTTCCACCGTACAGGATAGAAGTATTTTCAGCTACTTCCTTACCGTATTTAGCAGCAACCAAAGAACGGATGTGAGCGTGGATTTCCTGAGCCTGTTCCGGAGTAGCAGTCTTACCTGTACCGATAGCCCAAACCGGTTCGTAAGCCAAGATTACTTTACCGAAATCTTCAGCAGACAAAGAGAATACAGAAGCCAACTGAGCTTCTACTACTTCATTCTGTTTGTTAGCTTCACGTTCTTCCAATACTTCACCGATACAGAAGATAGGTTTCAAGTTGTTAGCCAAAGCCAATTTAACTTTTTCTTCCAGGATTTCAACTGTTTCGTGATAGTAAGCACGACGTTCAGAGTGACCCAAGATTACATACTGAGCACCTGTAGATGCAACCATTTCTGCAGAAACTTCACCAGTATAAGCACCAGATACCTTGTCAGCGCAGTTTTCAGCACCTACACCAATGATAGAGCTGTCTACCAAAGGAGTTACAGAAGCCAAGTGAATGAAAGGAGTACAGATGATTACATCGCAGTTTGGTTTGTCTGCTGTCAATGCTTCGTTCAATTCTTTTGCCAATGCAATACCTTCCTGCAGGTTCTTGTTCATCTTCCAGTTACCTGCTACAATGTTTTTTCTCATTTTGTTTTAATTTTAAAGGGTTAGTTATAATGTTTCTTTTTTATTCTCTTTCTCTTTTTTCTTTTTGCGGCTTTTTATGCGCAACCATATCAGGTCGACCACGGTCAGCAACAGCAAAGGTCCCAAAAACCAGCCGGTCACTTCTACCACTTTGTGTACACTAGTTTTCGGATTCCATGTACTGAATGGAAGTTTCTCCAGCGGTGCATTCAACTGGTATTCATCAGGCAGATTGGAAACACTCCATTTACGCAGCACGACTCCTTTTTTCAGCAATATCAATCCCGGGTTAGAACGAATCATCGTTTTCAGCGTAATCTCATCCATCAATGCAAACGGATATTCTGCCCCTGTATTTTCCTGCCAATCTGTAATATCCTGTTCCGAGGAGGCCGTCAGACAAAGAAAACGGTAACCGTGTTCCACGCTGTAATCATACACTTCATTGATCAAATCCATACCACTATCGTCTGCCTGCTTCAACCATGGTGCCACAAGCAAAAAGGTGTACTGCTCACTATGGAGTATGTCATCAGTCAAATCCTCTCCCGTTTCCAGTGAAGTAATCGAGAAGTCGTGAATAGGAGGTTCATAGCCCTTCTCCTTCACCCGAGTCTTTGAATCGACAAAAGTCCACGTGGAATCTGTCGGGAAATTATCAATCGTAAATTCTTGCTCTTTTCCGTCTTTCGAATAAATAAAAAGCGTTTCATACACGGTAGGCTTCTCACCTTCAGGAATCGTCATCCCTTTCACGATATCTGCTCCCACGTGATATGGACGAAAATCAAATACAGGCAGATAACGCAGGCAGAACAGCATGAAGAAGATAATAAACAAAATGCTGTAAAGCGAAATCAGCCAATCCACCTTTGTCGTCACCAGATTGAATATATACTGCCTCCATTTAAACACGGAAATAGCCGCAATAAGCAACACTACGTTTTTGAAGAAAGTTTCCCAGTTGGTTAGTACTACCGCATCGCCAAAACAACCACAGTCAGAAATAGGATTGGCGATTGCCAGCCATAGTGTCAGCGGGGTCATGAAAGACATGACCAGCAACACCAATAAAGGCGCTACCCTCCGACGAATCCCAAAGAACAGATAAATTCCAAGAATAAACTCAAGCAAGGCACAGAGCATAGCTGCCAGATAAGGCACATATCCCGCACTCAGGCTCTGCAGTCCCCATGCTTCCAAATAATCCTGTACCTTATAGACCGTGCCCAAAGGGTCATTGGCCTTGACAAATCCGGAGAACAGAAAAACGACAGCCAATAAAAAACGGCAGACGTTACTCCAGACCACAACTGCTTTATGTAGAAACTTATTCTCCAAACTCCAGCTTAATCAATCCGAAAACGGCATAATTAATCATATCCATATAATTGGCATCCACGCCTTCTGACACCAACGTATCTCCCTTCAAAGATTCTATCTGTTTGGTTCGATAGATCTTCATCAAAATCAAATCTGTATAAGAAGTGATACGCATGCTACGCCAGGCCTCATCATAATCATGATTCTTAGCCAACATCAACTTCAGGGCCTTATCTGCATACGCATCATATAATTCCAGCGCACGTTCCTCTGTGATATCTTCCTTCTCGGCATAGCCCAGTTCCAGCTGAATAAGCCCGATAATACCATAATTGACAATTGCAATAAACTCCGGACGAATGCCTTCATCTATCAAGGACACACCTTTCACTTCAATACTCCGGATACGGTTTGCCTTAATAAAAATCTGGTCTGTCACAGAAGATGGTCGCATAATGCGCCAGGCAGCTCCGTAATCATGCAACTTTTTAGCAAACAAATCACGGCATACCGCAATTACATGTTCAAATTGTTTCTTGGTTTCTTCCATCTTTTATGCTCGAATATGTGGCAAAGTTACTGTTTTTTCAGAGAGCACACAAAAAATAAGGGAGATAAAAATGCCATTTCATACAGTCCCGACAGAACTATATGAAATGGCATCCTTTTTTTATTTCAGCAAATTTGTTTTTCTTATCAAGAACATCTTAAAACTTGTCCGATACGCAACGTCGTAGTACGTTTTATACCATTAATCTGGCACAAGCGGTCAATGGATACGTGATACAAGCGAGAGATACGTCCCAATGTATCGCCCTTACGGATTTTATGATAACGGATAGCCGATTTTTCTGCTTCGGCTGCTCCGGATTTTCCTGATTTAACAGCTGCCAATGCACGGGTACGCTGATATGCATAACGGTTGGCACCACGTACAAACAAATAGCTGTCTGACACAATATCTTGATTCGGAAAATCAAACATAAATTCCGGATTTATCACTTCACCCAAGAAACGAGTTTCAAAATGAAGGTGAGAACCAGTAGAACGCCCGGTATTTCCTCCCAAGCCAATCGGATCACCCGCCTTTACATACTCATCTTCTGCCACAATCTGTTTAGACAAGTGTCCGTAAATGGTTTCCAATCCATTGTCATGACGGATTACTACATATTTTCCGTACCCTCTACGTTCATATTTCACCATGCGCACACGCCCGTCGAAAGCAGCACGGATAGTATCACCAATATAAACCTTTATATCCAATCCGTTATGCATACGCCGCCAGCGCGGACCGCATTTAGAAGTGATGACTGTATGAGTGGTCGGCATGCAAAAGCCTGTCAAATCGATTCGGAAACTATCTGGAACCTGTACATTACCGCCGTAAGCATGAACGCGATCATTGTTCCAGTTTGGATAAAGACTGTAAGCGGGATATACAGCCTGTTCTGCTTTGATCTGGCGAATCAGGGCTAATGAATCCACAGCTTTTAATTTTCTGTCAATCGGCGCCTGACGAGCCAGAAGATCCTGTCCTGAAACATTGATGCTGACCATGGCCAGAGCCGCCATTGCTACTGTTCTAATACACTTTAAAATCATTATACCTTATATTTTTCAGCTAGTATCCGTCGGATGGACTTCGTTATTTTCTATTTTTCCAGCCCGACCCTTATTCAGAATACCATTACTGGTTTAAAACAAATCATTTTTAGAATGCATTCCTGCCTTCATAATTACGCAGATATGCTTGTCGTTTTACAAACAGCGTTCCAAAGATAAAAAAAATTCGGTATATCCGTCTGAGCGGTTAACGATTTTTTATGTATTTTTATACGCAAAGAGCAGAATAGATGTTATACAACATAACCTTCAGCAATACAAAGAATTAAATAGAATTACTTTAACGAGGTATTCAAATTTTCCTGAGATACAAATTTTCCCTCTTTCCACTCCAGACAAACAGGGTGGGATTTCAGATACGGTTTTAAATTTTTTGCGGTTTCCTTATCCAAATAGTCTGGGGTAGTATAAGTAAAACTCAATATAGGTTTATCAACCGACAGCTCAGCCTTCCATAAATACATATCTGCATAAGCACGCAGATTTTTCAAAGAATCAGCCTGTTCTGCCGAAGCCGGTTTCAAATAAAACTCATCCTCCTGCGGAAGCTGTAAAAAATCAGAAATCGGCAATTCATGCCACTTCATATCATAAAAAGCAATATGGCTGTCAGCCGCTGGAGCCGAATAAGTAGAAACTGCACAAATCACTTTCACGGAGTCATTCAATGGAAGCAATTTCAGTTCCAAAGTACTGGCAGAAGTCGTTTTCAGGAATAAATAATCTGAGGTCAATTTAGTCATTTCCGACATATTTCCAAAACGGTTCTTCACCTCTGCCTTCATCCCGCTTTCCAGAAAGTCCCCAAAATCAGCCCGATTAACCTCTGTCAAAAGCGGAGACAATGAATCTGGCAATGCTACAAAAAGCGTTTTCAAATCTTGCGCACGCCCAGCAGCACCATATACACATAACACGAATATCAATATCAAAATACGTTTCATAACCAGCTATTCAAAAAAGTGCCCAAATATACAACTATTTCTTTTAGAAAGAATCTTTTCCTTCTCAATTCTTCCCATCCCGTCTTTTCAGGAATTCGCTGGGGCTTTCTCCAAAATAGTCTTTATAACACCGGGTGAAGTAAGACGGGGAACTGAATCCCACTTCGTATGTAATTTCGGCCACCGTCTTTTCAGAAGATGCCAGCAAAGAGGCAGCCTTTTTCAGCCGGGCTATGCGCAACAATTCATTCGGAGCATATCCGGTCAAGGATTTTGTTTTACGATATAACTGCACACGCCCCAATCCCAATTCAGCACCCAAGTCTTCTACACTCAAATCTGAATTACCCATCTTTTCTTCTATCAAGGATTTCAGTTTTTCCACAAATCCCTTGTCCACTTCGCCTAGCTGCTGTTTTCCGCCTACAGCTGTGGCATCTTCTGTGAACGACTTCAACCGCTTCCGATTGTCTATCAGGTTGCGAATTCGCGCCATCAGGAGTTTGGCATTGAAAGGCTTCGTCAGATACGAGTCTGCCCCCGAATCATATCCCTGAATCCGCTGTTCATCCATAGCGTATGCTGTCAGCATCAATACCGGAATATGAGACGTCTGCAACTCGCTTTTCAGCCGCTTACAACATTCTATACCATCCATAACAGGCATCATGACATCACATACCACTACATCCGGCACATATTTCATAGCTTGTCTTATGCCTTCCTGCCCGTTAACTGCCTCAATCACGGTATATTTATCTTGCAGCAACATCTTCACGTAGTCACGCACATCCTGATTGTCATCAATAACCAGCACCACTTCTTTGTCTGCTGTTCCGTCCACCTCCACGTTTTCAACCCACTGATGCAAAGTCTCCTGTCCAGCATCCAGCACAGCCCCTTCCTGCAAGTTTTTCAAGGATTCATTTTTCTCTATAACCTCCTTCACTTCGCCTTCCTGCTTCATCGGAAGTACAACCCGGAAACATGTACCTTTTCCCTTTTCACTTTCCACCTGTACCGTACCCTTATGCAACTGCACAAAAGCCTCTACCAAAGCCAATCCCAGGCCTGAGCCTGTATGCTGCACATCTATTTGATAAAAACGTTCAAACACATGATGTACATGTTCTTCCGACATACCAATACCCGTATCACTGACTTCCATGCATAAATACGGTTGATTATCTTTCTCTATCCGTGAAAGCGCAACTTTTATCTCACCTTTTTCCGGAGTAAACTTAAAGGCATTGGACAATAAATTGTAGGTAATGCGTTCTATTTTTTCCGCATCGGCCACCATCACATACTGCGCCGCATCTCCTTCCGCCTTCACCGCAAACTGAATATGCTTCCGGAATGCCAAGGTATGAAATGCCTCTGTCCAATCCTTTATACATTCCAGCGCATTAAACTCAGAAAGCCGCAAAGCCAGTTTACCATGTTCATATTTTTGGAAATCCAGAATCTGAGTGATCAACCTCAATAAAACGGCCACATTCTTCCGCACTATCTCCAGCATATTCTTCTCTCTCTCACCCAAATGCTTTTCTTCAAGCAACTGATTGATTGGGTCTGCAATCAAGGTCAACGGCGTACGGAAATCATGCGACACGCTGGTAAAGAAGGCCAACTTGGCATGTGTAGCCTCCTCCAACTGACGCGACAATACAATCAGCTGATCACGTTGTTCCTGCAACTGGTCACGCTGCTGCTCTAATTGTTGCTTCTGACTGGACAATTCCGTATTCATCCGGTTCTTTACCCAAAAGGCACGCACCAGGAAAAAGAACAAGAATCCAACCAACACCAATATCACCACACAAGCATATAAGAACATTTTTTGTGCGGAGTAACGAAGAAAATAATCATCCAGCTGATGATTTAAAAGCTCAATTTTTTGGTCCAGCGTCAGAATATGCTTCATCTGCATCTGCATCACACGGGCATTGGCACGGTTCACCAATGCCGTAGAAAGAATATTCTCTCTCTGATAGGGTTCACCTTGCAATATAGCCATGGCCACTTGAATCACCTTATCTCCGCCTGTGGGATAAATGAAGGTGGCATCCAGTTTGCCTTCCGCCACACTTTCTACTCCTGCAGCTACCGCATCAACTCCTACAAAAGCAATCTGTCCGGCACGATTCTTCTGACGTGCCTTCTCATACGCCCCGATAGCCATCCGGTCATTCTGTGCAAAAACAAGATCTACTTGTGGATAAGCATCCAGTAACGTATCCATAACCTCCCCAGCTTTCTGCCGGAACCACCCGGCTTCAGCAGAAGCCACCACTTGCACTCCCGGAGTAGCTTTCAAAGCTTCCATCATTCCCCGATGACGTTCTACTGCCGGAGTTGAACCTCTTAGTCCGGTAATTTCTATCACTCGTCCCTTTCCTTTTAAACGGTCTGCAATATACTCCCCCGCCCTACGACCAATTTCGTAGTTATCGGCACCCACATAGGCTGTATATTTTTTAGAATTGATTTTCCGATCAATCAGGATGACAGGAATTCCGGCATCGTATGCCTTCTCAATCACCGGAGTAATAGCTTCAGCTTCATTCGGAGCCACAATCAGCAAATCGACTTTTCTTTCAATCAAAGATTCTATATCCTTAATCTGATGGGTATTATCATCATGAGCCTGATAAACTTCAATATTTACCCCCGGGTAGAACAAACCTTCCCGAAGAATTTCTTTATTCATCTGGGCACGCCAATCATCCTCGCTACACTGTGACACGGCTATAGTATAGTCCATCTCCTTCCGGGAACAGGCTACTGACAAAAACAGCAAGCAAATTACCCCTATCCAACCACAGACTAAATGTTTCATAATTTTATATCTATTTCTGCAAATGTATGAAAATCGCAGCGATTTATACAGTCTGACATATACAAAAATCACGAAACCGACCCACAATTTTTCGTTCAACGGCTCTACTCTTTTTATGTTTTCCGAAGCGGAACCATACGTTTTCCGTGTGAGAAACCTACGTTTTCGCTTCGGGAAACGTATGGTTTTCACGCGGAAAACATAAAACAGACAAAGCCGAAGCGACATTATCTTCAGCAGGCTTTCCAATCTTATCAGACAAAAAAATCTCCGGAAGTACAGAAACATACTTCCGGAGATTTTTCACAAGATAAACTATATAGCTTAAATTTTTTCCTTCAAATACAGAGGGAATTCCGGCATAGCCCCATTCTGGGTACATACAAATGCCGAAGCCTCTACTGCCAGTTCATGCGCTTCGCGTACGGTCTTTCCTTTCAAGATAGAAGCCACGAAAGTAGCAGTGAATGAATCACCTGCACCTACCGTATCGGCTACATTTACCTTCGGAGTTTCTACAAATGACACATGGCCTGGAGTAAAGACATAGCTTCCGTTCACGCCACAAGTCAGGATCAACATTTTCAGGTTATACTTGGCGAGCAGAATCCAGCATTTATCCTGCAAGTCAATACCCGGGTAACCGAACATACGGCTCACTGTAACCAGCTCTTCATCATTTATCTTCAGCACATTACATTTCTGGAAAGAATTGCAAAGCACTTCTTTCGTATAAAAACCCTGACGAAGGTTAATGTCAAACACTTTCAATGTATCTTCCGGCATGGCATCCAAGAACTTGTTGATTGTTTCTCTGGAAACCACGCTTCGCTGTGCCAAAGAACCAAAGCAAACCGCTGTAGTCTGTTTAGCCAATCCTTCCAAAGCCGGAGTGTAAGGAATATTATCCCATGCCACACCTTCCTTTATATCGTAACAAGGAACTCCTTCTGCATCCAGTTCTACCTGAACCGTACCTGTGGGATACGGTACTTTTTCAATCATGCTATGCAGATTCTTCTCATAGAAGTTTTCCAAAATTTCTGCTCCTAACTTGTCATCTCCTACAGCACTGACCGCACGACCATCCAAACCAAACTGTGACACATGATATGCAAAATTAGCCGGAGCTCCACCTATTTTCTTTCCTTCAGGCAACACATCCCATAATGCTTCACCTATACCTACAACAATTGTATTTTCCATAGTTTTAATGTTTAATTTTCAATGTATAAAAAAGCAAATAAATCACACCTACCGTCATCACTGCTACGGCTCCATTCTGTCCGATTGCATCGCTGGCAACTCCCATCAAAAGAGGGAATACGGTACCACCAAACAATCCCATAATCATCAGTCCTGAGACTTCATTTTTCTTCTCGGGCATAGCCAGAAGAGCCTGAGAGAAGATGATAGAGAATACATTAGAGTTTCCAAAACCTATCAATGCGATACAAATGTAAATAACCATCTGAGAGTCGAAAGCAAAAAGCCCAATCATAGCCAGCATCATGCAAATCGCACTTATCAGGAAAAAGACTTTAGATGATACGGCGCGTAAGATAAATGCACCGGAAAAACACCCCAATGTACGGAATATAAAATACAGACTAGTGGCAAACCCAGCTTCTGTCAATGTCATTCCAATACGTTCCATCAGAATTTTAGGAGCAGTAGTGTTCGTACCCACATCGATTCCCACATGGCACATGATACCAAGGAAAGACAGCAGAATAAAAGGTTTTCCTAACAGTTTCAGGCAATCGGCAAATCCTGATGCCTTGTCCGGCTGTTCTTCTGTAATAGGAGTAGCCGAAAGCAACAAAATTGCAAATACAGCTACAATCATATAAATAGGGAACAACACTCTCCATCCCAAACCAAAAGTCGGAATAGCCTGCAAAGCTCCCCACATGGCCAGATAAGGAGCAAGGAAAGAAGCAATAGCTTTCACGAACTGTCCGAAAGTCAGCGTACTGGCCAGACGGTCGCCCGAGATAATATTGCTCAATAATGGATTGAGTGAAGTCTGCATCAAAGCATTACCTATTCCCAATAAAGAGAACGAGCAAAGCATCAATCCATAGCTGTCGCCAAACATAGGAAGTAGTAAAGAGAAGAAAGTCACTCCCAAGCTCAGCAATACAGTCTTTTTTCTTCCAATCCGGTTCATCAGTATTCCAGTAGGCACTGAGAATATCAAAAACCAAAAGAATACCAAAGAAGGGAAAATATTTGCTTCAGAGTCTGTCAGACCTAAATCTTCTTTCACATAGTTTGAAGCAATTCCCACCAAATCTACGAATCCCATAGCAAAGAAGCAAAGCATCACGGGAAACAGCTTGGCATATTTCAATTGAGTATTTGTCATTTTTACTTGTTTTTAATCTGTTCAAATTCAGCTTCATCTCTTGTTGAGAATCGTCTTTCTTATTCAGCAGTAAGTTCTATCACATGGCTCTGAGTAGGACGGAATCCAAAGACATCCAATCCGACTTTCATCAGATAATCACCAGAGAATAATTCTCCATCGGCCTCCAGCGTAGATTCTGTTCCCGGCATCAGGTTGATTTCTTTCACACGGTACATCTTGTTCGGATCCAATCCTTTTACCTTCAACGGAATCAGCTTTTCCTGGAAGCGAGGATAGATATCGTAAGCGAATATCACGCCCTTTGAAGCATCCTGACTAACATAGTTCACTGCCATGTGGTTAGATTCATACGGAGATACCAGACGAAACTGTACCCCATCCAGAATCACCGGCTGCAAACGTTTCCAGTTGGCTACCGCAAGCTGGCAATATTCCAATTCTTCTGCAGCCATTTCTTTCAAGCCGATATCAAATCCCAGCTTACACATGGATGCCATGTCGGTACGGAACTTGATAGAAGTATTCTTATTCCAGCTTGTCACGTGTGCACACATGGCCTTGGCCGGGAAGAACTGAGAAAAGCCCCACTGGATATAAGCTCTTTCCACCGGATCCGTGTTGTCACTGCACCAGAATTCCGTGAAATATTTCAACGCTTCATAGTCACAACGTGCGCCACCACCAGAGCAAAGCATCATCGGTACATCCGGATAGTTCTCTTTTACCCGTTTCATGACATTGTACACGCCACGTACATGATCTATATACAAGCGTCCCTGTGCACCTTTCAGATAAGAAGAATAGATATTGGTAATCGGGCTGTTGCAATCCCATTTGAAATAAGCGATACCCGGATTTTCCTTCAACAACTTATCCACAATGCCATACACATAATCCTGCACCTTCGGGTTACTCAAATCGAGTACCAGCTGGTTACGATAGTAATAGGTTTCACGGTTCGGGTAATGGATTGCCCAGTCAGGATGCTTTTCAAACAATTCACTCTTCGGATTCACCATTTCCGGTTCAATCCAGAGACCGAACTTCACTCCTTCTTTTTCAGCCGCCTGAACCAGCGCATTGATTCCATCAGGAAGTTTGTCGGCCGTTACATCCCAGTCGCCCAGTCCGGCTGTATCGCTGCTGCGTTTGTATTTGTTGCCAAACCATCCGTCATCCAGCAAGAACATGTCTACACCGAGTTCTTTCGTTTCTTTAATCAGATCGACAAGAATATTCTGATTAAAGTCGAATCCAGTATTCTCCCAGTTATTCAACAACGTCAGACGAGAACCTTTTCCATCCTTCAACTGATAATTCCGTGCCCAGTTCTGAAAGCGGCGGCTACCTTCGCCCGTACCCTTATTACTCAAAGTGAAAATAAATTCAGGAGTAGTGAACACTTCGCCTTTCTGAAGCTCATACACCGAAGCATAAGGATTAATAGCAGGAATCACACGCAGATTACCCACATTGTCCACTTCGAAAGTAAAGCTGAAGTTACCTGTCCATCCCAATGTACCCATCAGGACTTCCCCCTGATTTTCTGCAGCAGGAGCATCCAGACCGACCATGAAAAAAGGTTGTGCATGCATGGCAGCACGACTTCCCAGCTTGGTATCTACCACTTTCTTACCGAACTCCAGCTTCTGTGTACTCATCTGCACTTCCTTCGCCCAGTCGCCACTGAATTCAGTCAAATAGTAAGCCGGACGATTGAAATACAACATCGTAGAAGCATAACGGAATAACTGTACAGGCTTTTTCTCCTGGTGTGAGATTTCACTCCAAGTCTTGATTACGTCCTCCTTTTCGTAAGCCACGTAATGCAAGGTCACATTCACCGGATATTTGTCATCACGCAAATGAATATCTGTCTGTGTTCCTCCTTCCACAGCTTTTGTAGAAGAAGACACGTAATAAAGCCAGGTAGAAGCATTACCGTCGGCATGAGTCACTCCCAAAGCCGGTTCAAAGAAATCCTCGTTACCTGAACCTGAACAGACTTCCCATCCGCGTGGAGAGACACTGGCATCTGATGCCGGATGTATCTGCCAGTCCAGTTTCTTCAAATCCGATTCATGCAACAGTTTTTCGCCCAAGTAAGTCTGATAGAGACGTCCGTTTTCAGCTACCTGAAGCACCAAGTCTGTATTATCCGTTGAAATCCGGATAACCTTTTCTTCCGCTGCCTCCGCGCACTGAAAACCCCAAAACAAGCCTAAAGCCGTAATAAAAAAGTTTTTCATGGTCTGTCTGGTTTTTTAATAAATTACAACCCCAATTTATGTATCTTCATATTCTCTACCTTATAATCACCACCTTCACTGTAAAGACGAATAGAGTTATAAGGTTTGGTAGGGAATACCAAGTTGGTCATGGCAATACGACCTCCATTAGCAAAGATTTCTACAGAGCACTTGTCTACAAAAATCTGCAAATGATAAGTTTTTCCTTCACACAATGAAAGAGGAGCCCATGTGCCTAATGCAAAATCATTCTTATAGTTGATAGAAGTCGTTTTACGACGGTCATGATTTTCGATGGCATGAGGTTCTGCTTTCTCACCAAAGGCAACCAATCCACTTTCTGTACGGTCCATCACCAGTTTACCGGCTTTCATATCCAGGTAAATCTTGGTCTTTTCACCCTTGTCATTCAGCAGTTCCATTCCAGCTACAGCAGATGCACCCGGAGTTACATCCATTTCAATTTCGAAAGCACCCTCATTCTGCGGGAAGATTTCGTCAATCTTGCTTTCACCTTTCACAATCTGATTGTCAATGGTACGTGTTTCTTTACGCAAACCTGCAGTTTCCTTTACAGCATTGGCTGCCATGTAAATCTGTCCATCTTTTGTATACAATGACAGTTCACGCGGCAAGGCATTTGCTCCACGATACTGACGGATAGGAGTAACATTTGCATATTGCCAGTTGCTCATCCAAGGCACTGCAACCACGCGGTCTCCAGTATTTGAGAAACAAACAGTAGCATAGTGGTCTTTACCAAAATCTAACCATTTAGTTACTTCCGGTTTCGTGTCACATTTGAATTCTTTTCCATCAAAATCACCTACGAAATATTCTGTAGCACTACCACCAAACATACAACCCGGGTTGATATTTACAATCATCACCCATTTCATATTGTTCTTGTCACCATCAACAGGCAACTGGATAAAGTCAGGACATTCAAACTGATTAGGCTGTACACCATAGCCTTTACCAAATCCGCTCTGATATTCCCAATCTTTCAAGTTAGAAGAAGAGTAGAAACGCATTTCCTTGTCCGCAGAAACAATCATATACCACTTCTGAGCTGGTTCATACCAGAACACTTTCGGATCACGGAAGTCTTTCAGTCCGTCAAACGGAGTCAAAATCGGATTTTTCTCGTATTTTGTATAAGTACGTCCATTGTCTTTGCTATAAGCCATACACTGAATCTGTCCGTGTTCATCGCTGGCAGATGTGTAGAAAGCGATAATGGCATCTTTTCCGTAGCCTGCGCTATTATTCTTGTCTACCACTGTACTTCCTGAGAAAATGTGACCCAATGTGTCACGTGCGATAGCAGGATTCAAATGGTCCCAATGAATCAAGTCCTTACTAACTGAATGTCCCCAGTGCATATTTCCCCATTTGGAACCGTAAGGATTATACTGAAAATACAAATGATACTCTCCATCTTTATATACCAGTCCGTTAGCATCGTTCATCCAGCCATAAAGCGGTGTGTGGTGATATACCGGACGATAATAGTCCGTATTTGCCGTATTAAAAGTATCCGACAACTGAATATGCTCCCAGCATACAGCGTTTGCAGCCACCTTTCCAATGGTAACAGTAGCTTCCTTAGCTCCTTGAGGCAATTCAAACGGTACGTAATACTCTACGCTGTCTACTGCCAGACGTACATCCATCGGCATATCAGCCGGACTTCCGGTTACTAATTTCACCTTTCCCTCATTAGATGATTCCTGAATAGGAAGCAAAAGATATTTAGAAGGATTCTTTATGTGTACGACAGTCAAAGTGTCTCCCTGATGCTCAAATACTAAGTTATTTTTTTGTGATTGGCATGCCCACATACCAGTCAAGAAAAACGCTCCTAATGCGAGGTTAACAAAATTCTTTTTCATGATACGTTGTTTTATGGGATTAAAAATACAAATTATTCTTTTAAAAATACCTATTGAAAACTTTTTATAACCGGCACAACCCATTGATTCGTTGTGCCGGGAATTTATCGGAATAGAAAAATGAATGTCAGAATTTAAGCTGTGCAGAGAATTCTACTGTGAACGGACGGATGTAGCTTCCTGCCATTACTGTATTGGCATATTTTCCAGCTTCTTCCTTCGTTACGAGTTCTGCACCTGCGATACTTCCCTTTGCACCAGTCTGGTTCAGGAAGTTAACAACTGAACAGCCTAATGACAGCTTCTTGTTTACCTGCCAGTTCAAACCACCGAAGGTTTCCCAACGGCCATTGAAATAATAGGCATCATTGATATTAGCGTATGTCTTGCTAAAGTAACGGAAGCTGGTCCAGATTTTCAAATCTTTTGTAATCATATAGCTCGGGTCGATTTCCACGATTACCTGCGGGATTTCTGCTACGATGTTACCAGTAGCATTGATCTGACCTACATAACCGTCTGAGAACTTCACAGAAGTTTCATATTTCTTGTAAGTCGGCTTCTGGTAAGTGAAGAGGAAGTGCAAATCAAAACCTTTAAACGGACGAGCTACCACGTCGGTTGTCCAACCCAATGTCTTGATGTCATAGTTCAACGGAGCAGCCAAGATTTCGTTTACTCCATTTACGCTATGCTGCAAGTTCAATGTAGAGTTGTTGTTGGTCTTTGAGATATAAGAGAACAATGAAGTCAAACTCAACCATTCGTTGTTATAATAGATACCGGCACGTCCCAGAGGTACTGAAATCTTATCGGTATTCGGCAATACAGCCGGAGCAAAGTTCTCAATTCTCGGATGCTGGGTAATGTAAGTAAAGTCTCCAGTAAATCCGAACTGTTTGGTCAACTTATAAGTAGCGGCTGCACTCAGTGCGTAATTAAACCAGTCATACTCCATCGGAGTCGGTTCAATCTTTGTTCCATTAGGTGCAGTAGCTCCCAGATAATAATCAGCAAAACGTCCTACAAAATTGCCATCAGCATCTTTAACCGCTGCATTGTTTCCACGAAGAGCCTGGTATTCCAGACGAGCACCGTAGTAAAGGTTAAATTTGTCGGTTACATCCCAGTCGTGAGTGAAATATACAGCCAATTTGTTTTCATGACCTTTATAATATTCTGATGCATTCTTGTTGAAGTCATAGTAATATCCATTACCTCCATAAGTACGTCCACTTCCCGCTACATTATAATCAGGATTATAAAGACGAACCGGATAGCTTCCGTCAGTCGGTACAGACTGGTCATACATCGTAGTATTTGATGCATAATCAATATCATAGTACCATTCGTTCAATCCCAAACGCCATGTACCGTTAGACAATTTACGAGACAACTCAGTAGTAAACATTACTTCATCAATGAAACCACGGTTCAAGCAAGACATACGGCTCTGTACATATTCGCCATCGTATGCTCTCATGCTACCGTCTTCTGCTTCATATTGATAATTAATAGCACTGTTTGCACGCTGTGAAAGTTCCATCGGAGTCTGGTACACACAAGAACCGGTCGCATGGTCGTATTTCATGATTACTTTCCAAGACAAACCGTTATCCCAGTTGTAATTATTCATCAAGGTAAACTCACTACCCTTATTCTGTACGGCATCATACAAGCTTGTTTTCTTCAACTCTCCCGTACGCATGTCGCGATATACCATTTCATTGTCAACCGGAAGATAAGAAGTCGTACCCAAAGCAAAAGCACCCAACTCTCTTACGCTACCATCGCCTACGTAAATAAACGGAGCCGACTGAGTGGCATACATATATACCGGATGGCTGTTGCTGTAATGATACATAGCCGTAAACTCACCCCGGTTATTGTTATAGCGTTTTGTCAAGGCAAACTTATAAATCTGTGTACGATCCTGGAAAGGAGTAGATTTGATTTTGAATGTTCCCGGGTCAAAATCCTGATAGATGCTTCCACTATAGAACCAATCGTTAGCAATTTCTCCATTCAGATTCAGAGAGAACTCCTGCATACCGAAATGATTCGACTTATAATTCAATGTTCCATGAAAACCTTTTTCACCAAGCTGAGTGAAAGAATTGACTGCATATCCGATATTACCGGTTGTAATGGCAGTTTCTGAAATTTTCAACAATCCTACATGGTTCAAGCTGGCATCTGCACGCCACAAAGAGTTTACACTGTGCGGATTCGTAGCATACGTTACCGGAATTCCATTTTCAAGCACATTCACATCCGCAGAAGGAAGACCAATCTGAATTTCACGAGGTCCGTTTGCGCTGGCAGCATTCAACATGACATTACGGTTACCTTCTTCTTTAGAACTACCGTCATTTGATGATTTGTTTTCTTGTGCATATCCATTTACACAAGCCAAGGCGAGCAGCAATACCGCAGCTCCCATACGATTTGAAAACTGTTTTTTTTCGGCCTTCATAGCATTATTAAAATTAGTATGTTAGCATGAAATTTTTTATTTGTTCACCGCAAAAGTAAGTGATTGCCAGCTACAAGGCCATAACGAATGTTGCATCCTATGACAATATTGTTTCATGCAACAATATTACTACAGGACGCAACATTTTTACTAGTGAGGAAGTCGGTTACTGCAATTTATACACATTCAATGCTTTCACAGCATACCCATTCTTATCCGCTTCAAAGCACATTTTCACATAAGGCTGTGAAGGGAAGACCAAATTTGTCATCACAAATTTTCCATCCTCACCAAAAGCTTCAATACTTGACCGATCGACAAACAAGCGTAAAGTCAACTCTTTGTCAACATTCACCGGAGCGACCGTAACTGCAGGAAAGTCCTTGCTAAAATCAACTGTTCCGCTCTCACTACGATCCATCACAAATTGTTTACGATTCAAGTCATAATACATAGAGACTTTCTCTCCTTTATCATTCAACAGGCAAAAAGCAATCTTTGATGCGCCTGCATTCTGAATGACTATTTCCACTTCATAGGCTCCTTGCTTTTCTTCGAACAAATTTACTATTTCATGCTTCTCGGAAACCTTAAATGAAGGTATTGAAACTTTCTTTCCACGTGCTTTTTTCACTTCCACTGAAGGGGTACTTTTTAAATACAACTCCTGTCCCTCGCGATAAAGCGTTAAATCACGAGCAAGAGTATTGGCACTACGATACTGACGGGTAGGAACATTATTGGCATACTGCCAGTTACTCATCCATCCTAATGCGATGCAACGTCCATCAGGCGCATTGTTCCATGTTACAGTAGCGTAGTTATCCTTTCCCCAATCCATCCACTTTGTCTGAGTAGGCGATTCGTTCACAAACTTCTTACCATCAAATGAACCTACGAAATACTGAGCGGCACTACCTCCAAAAGGACCTCCAGGATTCAGGTTGCATATTAGTACCCATTTTTTCTCGCGAGTGCCCTCTACAGGAATTTCCACCAAATCCGGACATTCCCATACGCCACCATGAGCTCCCTGCATAGCACCAAATTCACTTTCTTTCTTCCATTCCTTCAAGTTAACAGAAGAATAGATTTCCATGTGCTGGCCTACTGCAAGAATCATAACCCAATGCTTTCCCGGTGCATACCAAAATACCTTTGGGTCACGAAAATCCTTTTCAGAAGAAGTCAGAATAGGATTTCCTTCATATTTCGTAAAAGTTTTTCCGTTATCCAGACTATAGGCCATGCTCTGCATCTGTATATCTCCCCATGGAGTAGATTTAGCAGAAGTATAGAATGCCACCACAGCTTCTTTACCAAAGCCTGCCGTATTTTCATGGTCTACCACACAAGAACCACTAAAAATGGCCCCCCATGCATCCGGTACGATGGCACACCCTTCAAACTTCCAATGCATCAAATCGGTACTGGTAGAATGTCCCCAATGCATATTTCCCCAAACAGACCCATACGGATTATACTGGAAATACAAATGATATAATCCATCTTTATAAAACATTCCGTTCGGATCGTTCATCCACCCGTATGCCGGAGTATGATGATAAACGGGACGAAAGCTTTCTTTGTTCGCCATATCAAATGAGCCCGACAGTTTCAATTCTTTCCAGCAAAGAGCCGTTTCAGGAACCCCTTGTATTTCTATTGAAATATGCTGCCCTTTATAAGCCGACAAAGCAAATGGGACGTATGAATCCACTCTCTCGCGAGCCAAACGGACATTCATAAGAGTACCCTTCTGTTCATTATCTTTTACAATACAAATTTTACCTTCCGGTGCATCATCTTGTATGGGAAGAAGCAAATAATCTTCGGTGACATCCAAAGAAACAATATTTTGTTCACACACCAAATGCCGAATTGTCCATGAAGAATCAGCCTGTACCACTGATGTCATTCCTAAAAAAAGTCCCAACAGGGTTACTTTTATTGTATATGCATACTTTCTCATAAAATTATGTTTTTAATATATATCGCTATGTTATTTCCTTTTTCTTCCTTGTTGACATAAGGAAGAAAAAGGAAAATCTATCTTATTATTCATATCCTTTATTCTGAGTGTACAACCCAGGAATATAATACATCTGGTTATAAGGTATCGGGAAGAACTCATTCTTACCCGCAGTAAAATGAGCATCCTTATAATATTGTCCATAAGTCTGTCCTTCGTAAACGTCATTCTGCTCTGTCAGGAAATAAGCATTCAATGTTTCCGACGCAATTCCCCAACGGCGCAAATCAAAGAAACGTCCATTCTCCATTGCCATTTCCAAACGACGTTCCCAGCGCAAACATTTACGTGCCACTTCCTTAGATGTAAAATAATTATCAGGATACTGGGCTATCTCACACTGATCTTTTGCATAACTAATGTGTTTGTTGACCGATAAAGCAGCACGACCACGAATGTCATTTACAATCTTCTCAGCCTCATCTAATCTGTTCAGTTCAATCAAAGCTTCCGCACGCATCAACATCACATCTGTATAACGGAATACATAATCATTCATTGCGAATGCCTGCCATGAACCATTATAGGTTTCCCCTTCAGAACGCTGAGGAACTTCTTTCAACGAAGTATAGTATCCATACGTATTCGGTGTACGTGAATTGGCAGTAGTCATCGTATATTCAGCCTCATACTTGTAAGGGAAAGTGGGCATGCCTACGGTATGGAACAAACGCGGGTCCCACTTTTGGTTGTCAGGTTGTCCATTAATCGGATAATCAATCTCGTTATTATAATCATCAAACATCGGAAGGCCGTTCCTGGTCTTGAAGGCGTTCACCAGATTCTGAGAAGGTTTGTGGAAATCCCATCCGCAAGACCACATCTGCCAGCAACCATTCAGCATGTTCGACCAGTTAGCACGTCCATAGGTCGTATTATCATCTTCATAATCAGAACACTGAACTGCAAAAATTGATTCCTTACTATTTTTATAAGCAGGCAAGAAGATATCGCCATAATCTTCCAGATATCCGTAATCAGAAGCTACCACATCATCTGTATAAGTTATTACTTTCTGCATGTATTCAGAATTGATATGACTTTCACCGGTTGTTGCCTCATATCCGTCTCCCCATGCCAAAGTCAGATAACATTTAGCCAAATAAGCTGCAGCCGCAATTTTATTAGCCCGACCGTCCTCCCCCGGTTCTTTTACAGGTAACACATCATAAGCCGCCTTGAAATCATCGATTACTTTCTGAAACAATTGTTCGTAAGTCAACGCTGTATTACTAACTTGTTCATATGAATTATCCTCTACTACTTGTTCATCAATCCAAGGAACCTGACGGAACACAGTCAGAAGTTTAAAATAGAAATGTCCACGCAAGAAACGCACTTCGGCAACACGCTGTTCTTTCACATCTTCTCCCAAACTATCTCCATTCCGTTCCAACGAAATCAACGCACGATTACAACGAGAAACAGCAGCATACAAACGGTACCAAAGCTCATCCATTTCACCCGGAGTAGTAGCGGTCAATGTAGTCCAAATATCAAAAGCATGATAGCCTGTATCTGTTGTTCCAGAACCACCCTTCAGGCAATCATCAGAACTTACGTCACCATAAGGGAACAGGTTAAACGGATAAGTGTACCAGCAATCTCCCAACATGGCATAAGCCGAATTTACCATTTTCTCCGGTTCTGAGAATGCCTGTTCCTCATCCACCACTGCAGTCGGAGTATAGTCTAAAAAGTCTTCACAACTTGTCAATGACAAACCTAATGCACAAGCTGCCAGAAATATATATTTTTTCATCATATCCATTATTTTAAAATTAAAAACCAATTTGTAAACCAAATGAAACAGAAGTAGCAAGCGGATAATTCCAGTTCGGATTTTCCGGATCAGGACAAGTCAAGCTCTTACTCTTGATAGTCAGCAGATTTTGACCTGACAAGTAAATTCGGGCACTGGTCATCTTGAACTTCGATAAGAAAGAAGCAGGAACCGTATATCCCACCTGAAGATTACGCAATTTCAAATAAGATCCGTTTTCTACATAATAGCTGGAAGCTCTACCCTCGTCGGCCGTATTATTGGTAGTCAGAGCCGGTATAGTAGAACCGGTGTTATTGGTGTTCCAAGCTCCCAACAAACGAGATCCTTTGTTAGAACCTGCATCGGTAATACTCCAGAAATCAGTTTGTGCCTTTTGGTTATTGTATACATCCTGATCGTATACTCCCTGCCAGAACATACTCAAATCAAAGTTCTTATAGTTCAATGCAATATTCAAGCCATAAGAGAAAGCCGGAACCGGATTATAAATCCAGTCCTGATCATCAGAAGTTATGATTCCATTTCCATCCAAATCCGCATATTTCAAACCGCCCACACGAGCATTTGCCTGTCCGGAAGCATCTACTTCAGCCTGGTTCTGGAAAATACCTTCTACCACATATCCTACAGAAGAGCCATAAGGCATGCCAGACTCTACCAGATTTTCTTTAGACGTATGTGCGTATGAACCCGTAGTGGTAGCCGGCAGATAAGTCACTTTATTTCGGAAGAAGTCTACATTAGCATTGATATCCAAGCCTAAGCCACAGGCCAACGACTTCCGATATCCTAAACTGAACTCCATACCCCAGTTCCGCAAAGAAGGTCCATTCAGCCAAGACGCACCACCTTCACCGATAGCTCCTAAATAAGCAGGGTTAATCAACATGTCATCTACATCCTTAATATACCCATCAATAGTTCCATACAAACTGTTGTTCAGGAATGCAAAATCCGTACCTATATTATATTGTGTAGCCGATTCCCATTTCAAATCCGGATTGGCAAGCTGAGTAGCACGATACCCTGAAGGGAAGGTACCAGAACCTTGAAGATATAAATCATATGCAGTTGAAGTCACCCGATCCAATCCATAATCTACTACGTACAAACCAAACTGTGCATTATTATCAATAGCCTGGTTACCAGTCTGTCCCCAAGATAATCTGACTTTCCAATCATCCATCCAGTTTGCTTTCAGCAGCTTTGACAAACGCAAACCTAATGTAGCTGCCGGGAATGTACCCCAACGATTACCTTTACCAAAGCGAGAAGAACCATCTCGACGAATTGTAAATGAAGCCAAGATAAAATCATCATAGTTGTAATCTACTTTTCCGAAGAAAGAAGCTAGTCTATATCCGACCTTAGCACCTGTATTCTTCATCACACCTGTAGCAGCATTAGGCCACATATAATCTACATCCTCCAACGCATAGCCTTCTGAATAAGCAGAAAAATCAATAGAACTTTGCTTGGACAATTCAGCTCCCAACAACACATTGATATCGTGCTTGCTGGCTACATTAAAATTATAATTGATGGTATTTGACCATGTCCAATTCACTTCATTCTTATTTGACAACGTGGTTTTAGCAATGTCATTGTTTACGATATCAGAATGATAGGTATGAGTCATTGCATTAATAAATGAATTATAGAAATCCAATCCGAAGTTAGAACGGAAAACAAAGCCCTTGAAAGGTTTTATATCTACATATCCATTTCCGAACAATCTCCAGTAGTTCAATGCATTGTCTTTATTTTGATACTGTTCACGCAAAGGATTCTGACGGTCACTCATACCTCCGACCGGACCAGAGAATGTAGTTCCGTCTTCTTCATAGACCGGTACAATAGGGGCCATCTTCAACGCATTTTCCATCGGTGCACAATCTACCTGACTGGTATAAGTTACCGTAAAGTTTTCTCCAACCGTAATGTATTTATTTACATTGTATGATGAATTCATACGGGCAGAAATATTTTCAAAATCCGTATATCTCAAAATACCATTATTCTTTTTATATCCCAATGAGAACATAGTAGAATGTTTATCATTGGCATGTGAAAGAGAAAGATCATAATTCTGAGAGAAACCTACTCTTGATATTTCATCCATCCAGTCAGTATCAGAGTAACGCATGGTTTTCTTACTGTTAATATATCCGTCATACAAACCATTGACCGTATAATTTACATACTGGCTAGTACTCGGGTTCCAGACAGTAATAGGAGTTCCCGACGCTGCATTCAAATTTAAGCCGTAGTTGCTTGCATACGAAACCGGATCCAGTCCATCATTTAATGCGGCCTGTGCCATTGCAGTAGCATATTCTGATGAATTACAAACATCCATCAATGACTGTGAAGTATAGAACTGGGCAGTCAGGTTGGCTGAGAAATCCACTTTCACTTTATCTGCTTTCTTACCTTTCTTCGTAGTAATGATAATAACACCATTTGAAGCCCGCGAACCGTAAATAGAAGCAGAAGCCGCATCTTTCAATACTTGCATACTCTCAATATCATTCGTATTCAATGAGTTAAGAGACATGTTAGTAGGTACTCCATCAATTACATAAAGCGGATCCTGAGAAGAGTTAAAAGAACCGATACCACGAATACGTACCGTAGCTGTACCACTCGGAGAACCGTTTCCTGTAATCGTCATACCTGCCACTTTTCCCTGTAAAGCACGCATGGGATCAGTATCAGAAGTTGTCTTTAGCGATTCTGTAGATACCACAGCCACTGATCCAGTCAAATCAGCCTTACGCTGAGTGGTGTAACCCGTCACCACAACTTCCTGCAGCATTTCAGAGTCCTCTTCCAGAATAACCTTCAAAACTCCTTTAGCTTTTAATGTTTGAGATTTAAAACCTACATAAGAAATGGTAATTTCAGCTCCTTGCTTGACTGATAAAGAGAATTTACCATCAAAATCGGTAATCGTACCGTTTGTAGTACCTTTTTCTAGTACAGTAGCCCCAATAATGGGTTCACCATCCGACTTGGAAATCACAGTCCCCTCAATCTGCAAACTTTGTGCTTGCAATACCATACACACCATAGTAAACAGGAGTGTAAAAAATAATGCTCTTTTGTCGCTTTTCATTTACGCATTAATTTAAGTTCAACACCAATTTTATTTCATACACCGTTCAAAACGGTATGGCAAATGTATGGTCCAGCAACTAAAAGGCATATAAAAAATGTTTCATCCTCGAATAATTATGTTGCATGTAACATAATTATTCAAAGATGAAACATTCGTACAAGGACTTGCTTCAAGCAAGAGAAGTATCTTTATTAAAAAGCTTCTTTTCTTTTTCCGCTGGTTGCAATCAGATATATACCTAACAATATCAACGGCACACTCAACCATTGTCCGATGTTCAACGTCATGCCTACTTCTTCAGCTACCTGCGGATTCTTCATGAATTCCAATCCGAAACGGGCACCGAAAAAGATTAGCAAAGAAACACCTGTAGTCAGTCCAATTCGTTTACCTAAATGAAGTTTGTGATACATGAACCACGATACGACCAGTGCCACCAGACAATAAAGCATTTCATAAATCTGGGTAGGATGACAAGCCTGTGCCACTCCATTCTGATTGTATAATTCCTGCCATTCACGCGAGCGGACAAACTCAAATCCCCATGGTAAGGTCGTGGGATAGCCGAAAATCTCAGAGTTCATCAAGTTACCGAAACGGATACACATACAAACCACCGCTACGGCAGGTATCATACGGTCGAACAGCCACCACACACTTTTTTTCGTCACTGTCTTGGAATACCAGATTAAAGCCAGTATCAAGGCAAATACACCTCCGTGACTGGCCAGTCCGCCTTTCCAGATTTTCAGGATTTCTGCCGGATGCGCTCCATAATAATCCCATTCATAGAACAGGCAGTGCCCCAGACGAGCCCCAATCACACTGCTGACAATACAATATACAAACAGTTTGTCGGCCCAGTTTTCCGGATACCCTTCCTTCTTAAACAAACGGGAGACCATTTCGTAAGCCAAAATAAATCCCAGCCCCCACATCAGCCCGTACCAACGGATTTCGAGCGAATCCAAATGAACCAGCACCGGATCCACATCCCATACAATGCTCGCAAATGTCATTTCCTTTTCAATTTTTCGATTATTATCGGCAAATATACGATAAAGAAATGAATGTTACGATTCCTTGCCTGTAAGTTTCATGAAAGAATTCGCAACCTCTTTACGAATACTTTTCCAACTGGGCATAGGTTTCAAATCGCGGCGTATAGGAGCATCATAAAGTAAAAATAATAACAATAAAAAAATGCATGCATAAGCCGCCCATCCATATAGCTGCTTAAGACTTATTTCCATTATATAAGAAATAAAAGTTTCCATATAACTTCCTAATTCAAAAGGTGCACGACTGAAACTCACATGATTGATGTTTCCACCATAACGGGAAAGATTATCGGATATATAATAAGATAGCCCCTGCGTGTAAATAGCAGAACCTATTACGCCCCCCATCACCATGTGTAACATATTAAACACACTTAACGCCTGAAAAAAATGTTGGAAAGTCATGATTTCTTCCAGACACACCATAAAAGTAGCACTCAACACCGCATAGGCAAACCCACGACACACAATGAGCCAATAGAGCTGAGACACATGAATATCGGACGAAATCATAAAATAATATCCTGACAGATAAAGTGCAAGACCTGTCATTCCCACAATCAGTAAACGAAGATAGTTGAAACGCTTCACATGCATCCACCAGTAGGCAAACAAACATCCTATCAGCACTCCGATTGCGGCAAACCAGTCCAACTGTACGCTGACCATTTCTTCATAATGCATCACTTCTTCATAAAAAACTTCTTCCAACACACGCTCTGCCGCCAAAAATCCCTCAACTAAAGTTATAAGAATAAAAACAGGTAGCAAGTAGCGATACGTCCACATTTTCGGCTCTAAAAAAGGATGACGTATAGTACACATCCTCCATATACCTACTATTGCCGTAATTACAATAATAACAGCCAACGAACGAATGACCGGACTGTTCCACCAGTCATACCAATCCCCATAATCAAAGAAATAAGCAATTTCCAACAACAAAGCTGCCCAAATAACAGCTCCTAACCAATCAATACCGAACAAAGGAAATTTCTTAATAATGCGAAAATGTCTGGTACATACATATAGTACCAGCAAATTAAACAACATGACACCGACCATGAACCAATGCATAGAACTCCAGTGATAATAATACATCAGGTAAGTAGCCAAAATATCAGAAAGCTGCATGCTGCCTAAAATCACAATATGAAGAAGTGGAAAGAAAACTGTGAAATCTCGCTTAGGAGTCATCCAAAGTTGAATGTTTGACATGCATTCAAAAGTTCCCTGAATCTTACATATTCCTTCTACAAAACAAACAGCCCAAAGAAGCGGTAAAAAAGTAATATAAGGAGCAACCAAATTACATATCAATACCCCAAGTGAGGCTGCAATCAATAAAGTTTTGTTTGTGAAACGAAACTTCATCCGGAAAAGCAAAGGGAAATAAATAGCCATCCCCGACAGATTGGCATACAGGCACATCAGCAAGTCTTCGCGCATAAGCGTAGTCTCCCCCATCATTTGATTCAACGTGCCCAAATAAAGCCCCCCAGAAAACTGAAACGTAAAGGCAAAAAACACATAAATCCACGGCTGCCATTTCCGAGGCACAAAGTCCCGGAACATGGGCATAGTAAAAGGACCGTTCAACGCAGGTGCTCCCATAATCAATATTTCACTTTACATTCCACATTAAATCCAGCCCGCAAGCGTTTCAGTTTATCGACAGAATTCTTCTTCAAACTAATACGCACCGGAACACGCTGTTCTACTTTCACAAAATTTCCGGTAGCATTATCCTGTGGAATCATTGAAAAAGCAGCTCCCGTCGCATCCGATATTGATTCTACAATTCCTGTATAAGTTACACCTGGTACTGCATCTGCTGTCAGCATCACTTCAGCCCCTTCCTGAATATGAGGAAGCTGCGTCTCCCGATAATTAGCTATAACCCACAAATCACTACCATCCACAATGTCGAGCATCGTTTGTCCGGGCTGAACCAATTGTCCCTCATGAATATCCTTATGACCTGTTACCCCATCACAAGTGGCCAGAATTACCGTATAAGACAAGTTTAATTTAGCAAGCTCTACAGCAGCTCGTGCAACCCGGACTGCAGCCTCATTCTGCCCGAGCCTTCGTGTCTGTTCACTTTTCACCAAAGATGTAGAGCGTTTTACCCGCATAGCTTGTTCATAACGAGCCTTAGCCGTTTCATATGCAGTCTGTATATTATCATACTGTTGTCGGGTTACTGCTTTTTTTTCGTACATTCTTTTATAACGTTCCAGCTCACGACCTGCATTTTCCATCTGTACCCGTACTTCTTCTATACTGGCATCATTCACACTCAAATTATTCTGAGTGGTAATAATGCCAGCCGTAGTTACTTCCTGCCCCGAAAGAGCGTTAGCAAGATCAGCTTCAGCTTGCGCCAGGCGTAAACGAAACTCAGTATCTTCAATAACCAGCAAGGTGTCTCCCTTATGAACCGGTTTATACTCTTCAAAATAAATTTTCTTGATAAATCCGGATACCCGAGTATTGACCGGAGTAATGTGTTGCTTTACCTGTGCGTTGTCCGTATACTCCACATTTCCCAAATGAATAAAACGAGCACAAACATAAACCACCCCTATACATAACACACAAATAATAAATGTATTATAAATTAACTTTTTTGTTTTTCTTGTCAGCATAACGTTTCAAATTTATCGGTTTCTATATTCTATAATGTATGAGTAATATATTTCATCTTATAATAATTATATATCACATTGATGCGGGCATTAACCAGCCCAAGATCAGCAGTCAATTTCATATTACTGGCATCCAACATATCAGTCAACAATGCCATTTCATTTTCATATCGATTGCTCGTCACCTCATAATTCTCATTTGCCAGTTTCACACTATTCTCCTGCGTATGTAAATCAGTAAAAGCAGTTAAAAAGTTCACGTACCCAGCCTGCACGGCATTTTCAACTTGCTCCAGTTCTAGTTGATGAGTCTCCTCGGCCTTCCGGACCTCCAAACGAGCCTGCTTCAGTTTACGACTATTCTTAAAAAGAGAAGAAAGACTGTATTTTACACCTACTCCCACATACCAATAGTTAAAGTTATTATCCAGTACCGGTACTTCGATTGTAATCGGACCATCCAAATGTTCTGCAGCCATTAATGATATTTTTGGCAAGCGTTCTGAACGCTCCAGTTTTACCTTCTGTTCATTTACCTGCACCGCTGTTTGCGACTCCTTCAATCCTATATGATTCTGTACAGCCATTTGTTGCCAGTCATTCTCTGTCAACGTCAGAATTTCTCTTTCCAACAAGGCCGAATCGGGTGCAAATACCGTATTCTCCGGCAAATGCAGAGTAGTCACCAACTGATGATGCAGGATTTTTCTTGCATCCAATACCTTGGCCAACTGCAATTTCAGATTCTCTCGCTGAAGTTCATAGCGAGTAATATCATTCTGTAATACCGTTCCCTGTTCATGACGTGTTCTCATATTATCAATCACCTGTTCTGTTAACTCCAGATTCCTTTGTAATACCTGAGTCTGATTATCTAATTTATAAAGGTCCAGATAATGCCCCACTAATAAAAAACGAATTTCCTGACGGTTTTTCTGCCAGTCCAGTTCCGCCATCTGTTGTGCAAGTTCCGCCAACCGGATTCCACTGCTCACCGCTCCTCCGGCATAAATCACCTGCTGAGCCTCCAAAGCAAAATTATTTCCCCAATGAGGCATCTCTATCTTTGTGGCATTACCGAAATCCCGGTCCCACAATTTTCCATTTCCCCAATAACTGGCAGAAATGGCCACATTTATATCAGGCAACCGCTGTGCCTTAGCGGCCTTTAACGCCTCATCAGCCACTTCTTTACTTGTTTTATACGTCCGTATACTTTGACTGTTTTCATCTGCAAGATGAAATAAATCCTCAATGCCCAATTGAGTTTGGGCATAAAAATACTGGCTACATAGTGCCACACAACAAAGCACTATGAGCCTTTTTCTTTTGCTCATAATAAAATCAATCAGAAAAAAAATAATGAATAAATAAAAGGAATAAAAAAGGAAAGAATCAAGATTAAATCTGAGCAGACACGCCCCATGAATGAAAGAAATGAATCTTATTTTTGTAACGAACTACAGAAGTAAAATAAAGTTTCATACTGATACATCTTATCCTTTTTCGGGAAACAAAAGTACAAAAACAAGGCGAAAGTTGTAACCTGTAAAGATTAATCATTTAACATATTTTACAAGCATAGTCCCTTATCAGATAAGACATTTTAAATAAAAAAGAAAGTACTCCCACAAGAGAGTACTTCTATATTCAAAGTCGCTTTAAAGCAAGTTTGATCACTTTTTCCACAGGTGCATCCGGTTCCTCCTTGAGAATCTGCGCGGTCACCTTTTGAGAAGGTGCTTGTGCAAATCCCAACATGGTCAATGCAGCCACTGCCTCTTCATATATTTCCGTATTGGCAGCTACAGCCACCAATTTGACGGTTGCCGCACTCTCTATACCTGTCACTGCAATCTTATCTTTCAGCTCCACAATGATGCGCTGGGCCGTTTTCAAACCAATCCCCTTCACGGTCTTCAGCAACTTGTCGTTTCCACTGCCAATCACGTTACACAATTCCGAAGGAGAAAGTGCCGACAAAATCATACGTGCCGTATTTCCTCCAATGCCCGATACACTGATAAGCAACAAAAACAATTCCCTCTCCTGACGGGTGGCAAATCCATATAACACATACGCATCTTCACGGATGGCCTCATATATATAGAGTTTGACCTCCTTTTTTCCCTGTACGGCAGAGTAAGTGTTCAGCGACACATTAATTCCATATCCTAATCCATTACACTCTACAACCACCCACGCCGGAGTAGCATCCACAAGTTCTCCTTTGATATATTCAATCATGTTTTTCTAACAATTTATAAAATGGAGAACAAAAATAACGATAAGAAAGTTATAAATTGTAAGTTCAGCCAGATTTTTTTGGAATTCGTGGCTTTATTGCTTGTTTGGAATGATTCTAATTCTGTATTTTTGCGCCAACTAAAACGAAACAACTTAAAACAAATAAGAAATATGAAAAAGATTAGAGCAGCCGTAGTAGGTTACGGAAACATCGGAAAATTCACACTGGAAGCGCTTGAAGCAGCTCCTGATTTTGAAGTAGCAGGTATCGTACGCCGTAATGGAGCAGAAAACAAACCTGCAGAACTGGCCGATTATCCTGTAGTAAAAGATATTCGCGAACTGAAAGATGTAGATGTAGCTATTCTGGCAACTCCGACCCGCAGCGTAGAACAATATGCAAAAGAAATCCTTGCATTAGGAATCAACACGGTAGACAGCTTCGACATCCATACTCAGATTACCAGCCTGCGCCGTTCTTTGGGTGAAACAGCAAAAGCTCACAACGCAGTAGCTATCATTTCTGCTGGATGGGATCCGGGAAGCGACTCTGTAGTACGTGCGCTGCTGGAAGCCATCGCTCCGAAAGGAATCACTTACACTAACTTCGGTCCGGGCCGCAGCATGGGACACTCTGTAGCCGTTCGCGCCATTGCCGGAGTAAAAGATGCGTTGTCTATGACTATTCCGGTGGGAACAGGTATTCACCGCCGTATGGTATATGTAGAACTGGAAGAAGGTGCAGATTTCAAGACAGTAGAAGCAGCTATCAAAGCTGACCCCTATTTTGTAAACGATGAAACACACGTTATTCAGGTTCCTTGCGTAGACGACCTGAACGACGTAGGCCACGGTGTAAACCTGGTTCGTAAAGGTGTATCAGGTAAGACTCACAACCAGCTCTTCGAATTTGACATGAAGATTAACAACCCGGCTCTGACAGCTCAGGTACTGGTTTGTGTAGCTCGTGCTTCTATGAAGCAGCAACCGGGATGCTACACCATGATTGAAGTTCCGGTTATCGACCTGTTAGCAGGCGACCGTGAAGAACTGATTGCTCACTTGGTATAATACATAATCTTTAACGCTACGGGCCGACTTGTCACACAGATAAGCCGGCCCGTTTTCATTTATACATCTTATAACCACTTCTTCACAATCTCTTCCGTACGCTCCCACAACTCCTGCTGTTGCACATGAGGAAGATACTTCCCGGATAACTTTACAGCACGTCCGCTTACATTCAATGTACCGGTACGCTTGCCTGCCTCTTCATCCAGCAACAAGCCGATTGCCGTAGCTGCCCCTTGACGAGGTGTCCGGATAAACGGCCGGAAGAAAATATCCGTCAAAGGGTCAAACCACATGTGCATGGTAATAATATCCGTCGATACAATGCCCGGATCAGCCGCATTCACCACAATACCTCTCTCCTTCACACGAGCTGCCAATTCAAGCGTAAAAAGCGTCAAAGCTAATTTCGTATTGCTATAAACCGGTATTCGCCAGAAACTCCCCTTCTTTCCGCGCAAGAAAAAATCCGGGAAATCCAGCCGTCCGATTGCATACGTACACGACACCATGTTGACCACTCTGCTTCCCTCTCCCATTAGTGGAAGTAACCTGCGTGTCAACAGATAAGGCCCCACATAATTCACACTCACCGTACGCTCCAATCCATCCTCCGTCAGTCTGCGACCAGTTTCCATCGTCCCGGCATTGTTCATCAGCAATGCCAGCCTCTCCCCACGAGCACAAAGTCGCTCCGCAAAGTCAGCCACAGAAGCCAACGAAGCCAAATCAATATACATGACCTCTACATCCGGATTCCCCGTTTCCTTCACCAGCCACTCTCTTTTAGCCTCAGCCTTTTCCCTGTTACAGCAGGCCATTATCACCCGATAACCAGCCAACGCCACCGCACGGGTAATCTCTGTTCCCATTCCTCCGTCGGCACCTGTAATCACTGCTAATTTACGCTCCATCTCATCTCTTGCTTTCAATTCGTTCGATTTCTTTCTTCAGACAAGGCGGCAGTTCCTCCTGCAAATGCTGATGACAAGCCATGTCCAACGTATACATACGAGCAATGCAATAATTACTATGACGACAATTGCACCGTGCATTCTCTTCCCGCCGCATACGATTCACAAAATCGGGCTCATTCAGCAGCGCACGCCCCATCTGTACCGCTTCAAAACCATGATTCAATACCTCCTCTATTTTCTGACGCGACACCAGACCTCCCACATACACCAACGGTATGTCCAGTGCCTCACGAAACTTCAAAGCATCTTCCAGGAAATAAGCCTCACGGAAAGGCACAGAGGGTATCATGTATTTACCTACTAGTCGCACACCATACTTCAACCACCAACAGGTCATGTAGTACGTCATGGTTCGGATAGGCATCTCGCCTCGCATCACATACATCGGTGCCTTGCTGACAAATCCACCACTCAGCACCAGCGCATGCGCTCCCAATTCCTGCAGTTTCCGTGCTACCTGTAACGACTCATCCAATTCCATACCTCCCCGGAAACCGTCGCGCATATTCATTTTCACTAGTACAGCCATGTCATTCCCCGCTGCTTTCATCACTTCCTCCATCACCATCTCCATGAAACGCATGCGGTTCGCTAACGTCCCGCCAAATTCATCCTTCCGATGATTGGTAGAAGGGGAAAGAAACTGACTGATCAGGTATCCATGCCCGGCATGTATTTCCACTGCATCAAAGCCTGCTTCACGCGCCAGACACACAGACCGTCCGTAAGCTTTCGCCATTTCCGGCAATTCATCGGCACGCAATCCGCGCACAAAAGTCGGTGAATACAAATTGAATCCGCTGCTTGCTCCTACCGGAAGGCATCCGCAAATACTCTTATGCGACATATTGCCACAATGCCCCAGTTGAATGCTTGCCGCAGCCCCTTCGGCATGTACCGCATCCGTAAGTTCACGCAATCCCGGCACAATCTCCGGCCTCATCCACAACTGCCGGTCAAATGAAAGTCCACTACGCGTCACAGCTGCATACGCCACCGTAGTCATTCCCACCCCACCAGCAGCCACCGAGCGGTGATAATCCAGCAATTGCGGTGAAGGCACATTTCCCGGACACATGCTTTCAAATGCGGCCGAACGAATACTACGGTTACGCAGTGTCAACGGCCCCAAAGTGACCGGAGTAAATAAAAGTGAATCCATCTTTCCTCCTTTCCCTAATATATATAAGGTATAATTCTTTTTCTGCTGCCTACCGCCTGCTTTCCGAACTCCTCACAATAGCGTTTGTAAATGGCATCGGCACGCGGCACCAAGTTGGCTGCTGTCCACCATACAAACACCCAAGCTGCAGGTGAATCCGTCAGCAAGGCAAATCCGGTCCATTCTACCAGCTCCCCAAAGTAATTGGCTGAAGTCACATAGCGATAAAAACCTTTCTCCGGCAGGTAATAACGTGTATCGCCCGGCTTCCGTAAATTCCGGATTACATGGTCTGCATGCAGATTAATGGCCATTCCTATGAAAAATATCGCGGCTCCTACCCAAGGTAAAGGATTTGTCCAAAAAGTAGCCGGTTCGTACTTTCCCGGTAATGCACAACTGAAAAAGCTGGCAGCCAACAAGGTCGCATTGATTACATTGAAAAGTATTCCCATCGCCATGATAGCCAGCGGCATCCGGCTCTTCCCTTTCATCAGCAACGGAAAAACAAACGAACGTTGAAAATAATGCAGCATGAACAGTCCTACAAATACGGCCTGCGGAGTATACGACTCTACTCCTGCCTTCCACGCCCAAAGCCCCATTACCACAAATGAAGGAGCTTCCATCAGTACCCAACCTGCTTTGTTCGGCACAGACCATCCCCACGAGCGGGTACGAAACATGCCGTACCCGGCCTTCACAAAATAAAGTGCTACAAAGACTATCACTGCCAAGAAGGACAGGACATATAGCATGATTTGATAAGTTTCGTAATTCATAGCGTGCGGTTTTGCCTTTGAAGATACAGAAAATATCTGTAAAGAGGAAAAACAGCACGCTTTCTTCTTACTTATCAACCATTAATTATGAATTACTTACGGTTTTCCAAAATGTATAAAGCACTAAAGTAGGAACAAGAAACATCCCCCAAACTGCATAATCCATGCCATCTGAGGGACGTTATCACAAATCTTACATATCAAAACTTAACTTCCATTTACCAGCTTTCAATTTATAAACTCCATTCTTTTGTTTATACTTTCCACCCGATACAACAAAATCCTTTCCGTTTCCCACTTTAAAATGGGCCGTAGTTTTATTGGGAACTTGCAACCTTACTATCATCCGACTACCCTCACGCACAATACTAATAGTTATATCTCCCCATTTCGTAGGAACCACTGCATCCACATTCTTCAAACAACCCAATTGTGGATTTACGGAAAATTCTTTAAAACCAGGCTTTAAAGGAGCTATTCCAGCAAAAAACTGAGATAGTATTGTCAAAGGTCCACCACTCCATGCATGATTATACGAACCACCTCCGAAACCTTCATTTCCAATTCCCCATCCTTCCCACAACGTAGTTAGTGGACTTTCAACCATATCTTTGTACCGTATCTTCATTCTGTGCAAAGCGTCCTCTCCAAACCCCATCGTACACAAAGATTCCAATACATATTTTTCCATATAAGGACTTGCATTATAATACTTAGTAAAGAAAGGACGAATGGTTTCATATTCTGTTTCGGGCAAAATTCCAGCTAAAACAGCCAAAGCTTGTGCTCTATCATCAGGCAATCCATTATATTCAGGAGAAATATAATACCGCCCATTCCAAAAATGATGATGAAAAGCCTGCTTCAACTTAGCATTCACTACAGAAGCCCACTCCGCATCCTTTTTCTCTCCTACCAATAAAGCCATCTTCTCAAAACCTTTCAGTGCCAAAGAATACCATGCATTATAAAGAAGAATCAAATCCTTATTATCTCCCCAGTCTCCCCATGTCCATCCTCCTTTTCTAGGTATCACTAACCCATTCTCTTCAATCTTCCATACATGAATATATTTTCTGACATTGGGATATACATCTTCTATTGTCTGTTTATCCCCTGTACCCAGATAATATGTCCAAAAACCATAGTACCCTACACTAGCCAACATCTGCATCGGTAGTTCCTGATTCCAGTTTCCTGATGGAACTGGAGCATAAATTACACTATCCTCACGTTGCCAGTTCATCAATTCACGAATGCCCTTTTTTGTCAAAAGATGGGCCTTATGATCAAGCGAATAAAAAGCTTCACCTAATTCATTTACCACATCTCCCCACCACTGAGAACGCTCCCTGTCGGGACAATCCATATAGGTATCTCTCATTGTAATATACAGGGTCCTGAGTGATTTACTCCATAAGGTATTATAAAAAGTATCACTACAAGAAAAGCTACCACGAAATGCTGTATCATACCCAGTTTCTCTAAATCTTACATCTAGAACTTTCACACCCTTTGGTATCTTATAATATACCTGATGACCATTCATCCAACCATAGGTTTCAAATTCCTGCACACCTTCTTTAGTAATATACTCAGCAAATACATTGGGAGCACTTCCTCCTCTATAATTATCAGTCCGTATATCTATTTTCATCCCTTGAGACGCTTGTAATTTTATATACGGAGTTACCTGAGCATTATAAGGAAGACTAGCAATAATCAACGTATCCTCCTGATAATCCAATTTACTATATTTCTTCAATCCATAATCTTTCCACATAGGTATAGGGCGCGTTATCAACTGATTCCATCCGGCTTCTTCTAATGACACATCACGTGCATTCACCCAAGAAGTATCGTCTAAAGTATTCAAATCAGACTCTTTAGAAGCATCATATCCTATATTTGACTCCGGTAATCTGTAATTAGGTTTTTCACCTTCAGGCACGTAGAAAGAAGGATGTCTTCTTACTTTCCACGTTGAATCACTAACAAAATGCTGTTTCCCAACCTCCAAGTCAAAATAAATCCCTGGAGTAGGTGAATTTTTATGACTAAACCCATCCTTTCCAAAATACCAGACTAAAATTTCAACCATATTATTACCTTTTCTGAGCCCTTGTATTTCAGAAAATTCATCACAATAAGTATCATTGGGATTTGGGCCTCTTTTTAATCCACCTTCCCTCACAATCAGATCTCCGTTTATCCATAGCCAGTATTTAGAATCCGCAGCAATTTTCAGGTGTTGCTGTTTTTCAAGATTATCCACATATATTTCTTTTCTAAAGCATAACCATGCTCCTGGAGTTACATTATATCGAGTTGTTATAACTTCTGCCTTTATATACAGAAGATTCAACATAAAAGCAATAATAAATCCGCAATATTTCATAATTATCTTTCTATTAATTCAACTTGCTTACTAAGTAAATCTCTGGAATTACTTCCTATCATAATCTTAAATCTTCCTGGTTCTACTACCCATCCTTTACCTTCCAACTCAAAACCAAGCTCCTCTTTAGAAAGTTTGAATACAATCTTCTTTTCCTCTCCCGGACTCAAACTTATCTGCTGAAAACCTCTTAATTCTTTTACCGGTCTTGTTATCGAAGCCACCAAATCCCTTATATACAATTGAACAGTTTCTTTACCTATATATTTACCAGTATTTTTAACTTTCACACTAACCTCCAAAGGCTTAGACAATGTAAACAAAGTGTCACTTACTTCCATATCTGATATTTCAAAAGTAGAATAGCTCAATCCATATCCAAACGGATAAGCCGGTTCTGTATCAATATCCAAGTATTTACATGAATAATCCACATTCTTATTTCCTGGACGCCCTGTATTCTTATAGTTATAATAAATAGGAATCTGTCCAATATGTGCAGGAAATGTTATCGGTAATTTAGCAGATGGATTATAATCACCAGCTACCACATCGGCAATGGCATTACCTGCTTCAGTACCTAACCACCAAGTAAACAATATTGCATCTGCATAAGCTTGCATTTCATTAAAAATCAAAGGACGTCCCCCCATTAACAATACAATTACTTTCTTGCCTGTCTTTTTCAGTTCTTTTACCAATTGCTGCTGATTTTTATCCACATTAATATCAGCTTTCGATTTAGCTTCCCCACTTTCAGTTGCACGTTCCCCCACAGCTACAATCACCACTTCCGACATACGAGCCGCATTCAATGCTTCTGAAAGCCGTAACTCATTCGTATTCAAATCATATCCTTCTGCATAATTTATCTTTGACAAAGGAAATTTTTCTTTTATTCCCTCATAAACCGTTACAGCTTCATCAACAACACCTTCATTAGCCCAAAAGCCAAGCATGTCTTTTTGAGATTTTGCCAAAGGACCTATCAAAGCAATGCTTTGGGGATTTTTATTCAACGGTAATACTTCATTCTCATTTTTAATCAGAACAATAGACTTACCCCCCGCCTCTCTCGACAAATCTTTTAATTCTTTTGACAATACAGTATTTTTCTCACGCTCTTCATTACAATACTTAAACGGATCATCAAATAACCCCAACTCAAACTTTTTTAATAAAACACGACGAACCGCATCATCTATATACTCTTCCGGTACAGCTCCACTATCCACTAGTTCTTTCAACCATAAATGATACGCTCTAGACTCCATATCCATATCACATCCTGCCAGAATAGCTTTTGCAGCCGCTCCTTTCAAATCTTCCACATATCCATGCACAACCATTTCACCTATTGAACCCCAATCAGAGACAGTCAATCCGTTAAAGCCCCATTTGCCCTTAAGTATATCCCTTTGAATATGTACATTACCTGTTGCAGGAATGCCATTAATTTCATTGAAACTATTCATAAAAGTAGCAACCCCAGCCTCAACGGCAGCTTTGAACGGTGGAAAATACAATTCGTGCAACAATTGTTCCGAAACATCCACAGCATTATAATCCTTTCCTGCAATACATGCACCGTATCCTGCAAAATGTTTAGCACAAGCCAATATAGTACAAGTGTCAGCCAAATCATTACCTTGGAAACCTGTAACTCTCGCTTTTGCTACTTGAGCACCATACCATGTGTCTTCTCCAGCTCCTTCCATCACTCGTCCCCATCTAGCATCCCTGCTCACATCCACCATAGGAGCAAATGTCCAGTGTACCCCTTGCGCAGAAGCCTCTTTAGCCGCTCCTGCCGCCGTACGATTCATTAAATCCAAATCAAAACTAGCAGCCTCTCCTAAAGGAATGGGATAAATAGTACGCAACCCATGAATAACATCCAAACCAAATATCAGAGGAATACGCAATCTTGATTGCATAGCATATTCTTGCAGTTCTCTTGTATGTTTCACTGACTTTATATTTAGCATAGAGCCAACCATACCAGCTTTTATCTGTTCCACTTTTGTTGAATCTTCTACAATCGGGCCTGTTGCTTGCCAGTTGCCAGTATATTGATTCAACTGGCCAATCTTTTCATCCAATGTCATTAAAGACAAAACAGAATCTACTTTATGACAATATTCATCAGGCATTTTGCAAGATATCAGTTTACTGCAATCCTTTCCATCATACACGCATGAACATGCCACAATTGAGACCGCCAATAATAAAGAGAATTTCATATTACACATAACCTTAATAATTTAATTCAAAAAAAATAATTACCTGAACCTATCTTCACCACAATGTTTCTACCTTTCTGTCCTATCACCTTACAGCATTCAGAGTCATTTAAAAGCCTGCCACTTTCCCTGACTTCTGAAACCTCCTTACACGGTAAATTCACAAGGCACTCAGAATTTGCAGGTACCTGGATTTTTAGCCGTAAAATATTTTTTACATATTCCCATTCACAAGAAATAGCTCCATAAGGAGAATCATAACCAGCCTTTGCTGACTTCAATCCACAAGGCATTTGAGGCTCTATTTCTATCAGTTTGTATCCTACAGATTCACCATACTGTCTTATCCCTCCTAATCCGGAAAAGAACCACTCCATTAGATGTCCCAGCATACAATGATTGTTGGATACAAAACCATAGGCCTGCCAGGATTCAGTTAAAGATGTGGCACCATAAGCAAGCTGCCAGCCATATCCCGGTACATCATATCTAGTATTCATCTTATAAATCAAATCAGAATCCCCGTTCTGTTCTAAAACCTTCAATAAATACCGATAACCTATATCGCCCGATGTCAATGCATAACCTCGTCCAATAATATCTTTCTTCAAGTTCTCATAAACCAAACGATAATTCTCTTCATCTACCAGTTCATAGAACAGGGACACAGCATTCGCCGTCTGGCTGTTTCGATCATAATACCCTTTATCCTGATGATAAAAACGGTTATTATAAGCCAGTTTCACCTCTTTCATCTGCTTTTTATAATAACGTGAATCCTCTTCAAACCCCAGTAAAACAGCCACCTCATTCATAACCGATAAATCATAATAATAAATTCCAGTCGCTGTCACTCCTTTAGAAGTCAATTGAGAATATCCGGGATGATTGGGTCCCAAATCAAACCAATCTCCCAAGCCATACTCTATAATATGCTCATCAGCACGAGATGACAAGTAAGTTAGATATTTCTTCATCTGAGGATAATATTCTCTCAATAAAGAGTCATCTCCATACCATTTGTATACATACCACGGAATGATGATGAAGGCACTGCCCTATTCAGGAGAATCTTCAAAACCATCGGCAAATCTAACATATTCAGGGGCAATAGAAGGTATTGCACCAGACTCTACCTGAGAATCATACATATTTTGCATCATCTGATGATAAAAACCAGGTAAATCATATCTATATTGTAATGAATACTGCATCAAATGAGCAACCTCAAGCCAGCCGAGTTTCTCTCTATGAGGACAATCAGTCAAAATACTAGACAGATTGCTGCGCATAGCCCAATCTATCAGATTATACGTTTTGTTGAAAAGAGATAAGGAACAAGAAAAATGCCCTGTTTCCCGAGCAGAATTAGTCGTATGCATTCCATGAATTTCAAAGAAATCCAGCTCCTCCGCACCTATAACTTCCACATACCTGAATCCATAATAAGTAAAACGAGGATACCATTCTTCCATCGGTTGACCAGACAACGTATAATTCCAATTGTAAGGACCACCAGATGCCTGCTGATTTACCGTTGAATCATTATTCAACAATTCACCCGGAATAAGTTTCACCGTATGACCTTTACGACCATGCAGTTTTATATTAACAATGCCCGAAAAATTCTGTCCAAAATCATAAATCCAATTTCCCTTAATATTCTTGTATTTCCTCACCACCTTCAAAGTATCACGCACTGTAAGAGGTTCAGATTTCTGTGCCATCAGTTTGATATTTGAAGTAGACACCACCGGAGTATGCCATAAAGACTCATCAACCCCACATTTCATCCATCTGTCCGGTTCTTTTCCCGCATCATAATCCTCCCCTCCATAAATACTGGAATAGGTTATCGGTCCTTCTGTAAACTTCCATTTTCCGTCCGAAACAACATTTTCAACAGTACCATCCTTGTACTTAATTCGTAAATGCAACTTCATTTTAGGAGCACCGAAAGAAATCAATTGTTTAAAATACCTTTCACGAGGAACATTGTAAAAACCATTTCCCAGCATGACAGACAACACATTTTCCTTCTCCAAAAGATTACTTATCTCAAAAGTAAGATATAGTGCAGTTTTAGAGTAATGTGTCCAGCCAGCATCCAAGAAATGATCACCCACCTTCTTACCGTTGACGAACAAATCAAAATGTCCCAATCCAGAAACATTTACAACAGCACTTTCAACCTCTTTATTTATACTCAAGCATCTCCGAGCAAGGGGCAGTTTGTACCCACCCACCATACGATCTCCTATCTCACGTTGAACCAAAGGAGTATGAACACCTGGATAAAGCCCTTTCGTACTATCATCGTCCTCTAAGGCTATCCACTTGGATCGATACGCTGCTCACACAATAATTCATACACACCGAATGAAACGGATGACTTGCCAAAAACATACAAAGGCAAAAAAAGCAACAAGCAAAACAAAATTTTATGTATCTTATTCATTGACTACAATCTTAAAATCATCATTTCTTTCTTTAAACCATTGCTCCAGTAACTCACGATGTCGCTTTACGACTAAAGCATACGACTTATCATAAGCCAAATTCTTTGTTTCTCCCGGATCCAACAACAAATCAAACAATTGTTCATTACGTTTTCCAGAAGAATAAACCGTATATTTAAATCTTTCAGTCCTAACCATACGTCCCTTCCGGCTTCTGTCTTTAAGATTGTCAGCTAACTCCGTCACAACAAACTCTCTAAATCCATCGCTACAAGACGTGATTGCTCCACGAAGACTTTTACCGGCAAAATCTATACTAGAAGAGACCCCCGCATAATCACAAAATGTTGGCATTATATCTGCCAATGACACTAAATTGGAATTAACGCCCCCCCTTATACTTCTATCTGGAAGAACCATTACAAATGGCACCTTCACCGATTCTTCATAAAAGCTTAATTTAGCGGCCCACTTATGCGCCGCCATACCGTCGCCATGATCCGAAGTAAAAATAATCAACGAATTGTCATACATTCCATTTCTTTTCAATGCTGAGATTATTTCTCCAATCTCTTTGTCAACCAATTCCGTAAGTCTATAATAAGAATTTATATAGGCTCTCCATTCCATATCACTGAACTGGGCTGCAAGCTGTACTTCATCTCCATAAGGATTAGGTTTAGTCCGTTTGTCAAGAACAAATTCAGGTTCATCATATTCCATCATAAAATTAGAAGGAAGTGGAGGCAAAGCAGACAAAAAATCGGGTCTTATTCCCATAGGAGAGGGTAATTTATACTTTCCAAAAGGTCTTATCGTCAACAAAGAATCTTTGTCATTCTCCCAGCCAATTTTACGCGGATACATACATATATCATGCGGATTATGATAACTTACGGCTAAGAATAACGGTTTTTCCTTTTCATAACCGTCCAAATAATCAACTACAGCCTTTGTCAAAGGAGGGTCTGTCTCTGCCCCCAACAACCAGCTTTTATCCGAAGCATCCCAAAAAGGAAGCAAATCAAACCCATGCAATCTTTTCCACTCCATTCTTGACCTTTGAGGATAAATTTCAGGGATATGCCATTTTCCGGCCCAAACTGTCTTATAACCATTGCATCCCAACACATCTCCGATTGTTTGTATTCCATCAGATAAATGTGAGTTATCATTCCAATCTACCCCTGCCTCACGGGCCATCAATCCCGTAACAATACTGGCTCTTGACGGTCCCGATACCGGAGAAGTGCAATACGCATTTGTAAACCTTATTCCATCTTCAGCCAATGCATCCATATTAGGAGTATGCAAAAAAGGATTGCCCGAAGCACTCATTGCATTCACATTTTGCTGGTCTGTAAAAATAAGGATAATATTGGGACGCTTTTTTGCATAAATATTAAAGCATCCCAATACAACAGCTCCTACTATCAATAGATTTCTTTTTATCATAGATAATACCTATTACACTTTAAAGATTCATCTATTAAAGACTACTGCATTTTAAAATATTAAAGCTTCACATTATCTATCAATTGCCTTTTTGCTGCATCCTGTCTGATTAAAGGGTCTTTCCTTTTCTTTAAATCCTCATACAATGCTTTTCTCAGACGAATCAATTCCTGCTTATATTCTTTATCATAAATCAAATTATGCAATTCCCATGGATCTTTTTCCAAATCATACAATTCATCCACATCTGTGAGATTCCAAACATATTTCATCCGACTATCCCGCACCATACGTTGAACGAACAATCCAAACTGCTGACCATTGTAATTGCTAAATGCATACTTACGCCAGTTTACCGCTTCATTTTTAATCAACGGCATTAACGATTCGCCTTGCGTTTGATAATCCAACTGATAAAAATCACACATAAAAGCAGCCATATCCAACTGGTTATTGACAAATTCATTTACCACATGATGTTTTACCCCCGGAATCTTCATAACCAAAGGCACATGTACTTCCTCTTCATACATAACATAATGTTTATCCACCATATTGTGACATCCCCCAGCGTCACCATGATCCGATGTATAAACAATGACAGTATTATCATAAATACCCAATTCTTTCAATACATTTATCACCATTCCTATCGCATCATCCAATTGAGTTATGTTTGCAAAATAACGTTGTAAATATCCTTGCCACATTTCCCAACTTACATTTTCCAACTCCCAATTATAAATTTGCTGACGCTGGATATATGGTTTACCTTTCAAGTCATCGCGGAAATTTCCCCACTCCTGAATTGAATTCTTATCATACATATCTAAAAACTCACGAAGCGGATAACAAGGCAAGTGAGGATCACTGGTATCAAACCTTATATGCCATGCTTTTCCCTCAGCGTTATATTTCTTTATCAAATCTATCACATGTTGTGCCAGCCAGTGTGTGCGTGACTGCTCTTTACGTACAGGATCATATCCTCCCATAGCCCATCTTTCATCCCCCCACACATAATCTGGCAATTTGTTTTTTTTTCTCCAACCATTGTAACTCCATTCGTCTACATAATCATCAAAGCCAAAATCTTTTGGGGTTTTACGGTCGCTTACGTGCCATTTTCCTACATATCCCATTCTTATGTCCTCCTCTGAAAGCTTCGCTGTCCATGTAGGCCCCTCGAATGGGGTAACAGGTAAGGTAATGTCGTAATTCCACAGTCCTCTATGTTTCTCCGGCCATTGGCCTGACAACAGACATTGCCTTGCCGGACAACTTGTAGGAATACATGAATATGAATTTTTAAAAACTACTCCTTCTTCTGCCAATTTATCAATATTAGGAGTTTTGACCAGCCCTCTTCCTGAAAATCCGGTACAGTCATATCTGTGTTGGTCTGCCTGGATAAACAAAATATTGGTCTCACTTTTTTGTGCAAATACGTTTATACAAGCAAGACATGAAATAGTTGCTATTCCATATTTTTTCATGGTGTTACTTTTTAAGTTTATGAAGATAAAGTCAGTTGACTAGATACAGGCTGATAATGTTTTTAGCTTATAACCTTTTGTATCTAGTCAACGAAAATATTGGACAGTTTTACTCGAATTTTATAGGAATAATATTGCTATGATTGTAATCGCCACCATTTTTAATCTGTGTCACACCAGCTCTTATATAATAAGTGGTATTCATTTCGAGATTTAGTCCTGTTAATTCCTGTGTGATTTCTACTTCCTCACCAGCTTTTACATTTTTTTTGAAAGCTTTCTTTTGGTCGTTAGGTAAGTCACCAAATTTAAAATCAGAATATTTGTCCCACATTATTGCATAAAAGTTTAAGTCGTTCCCTTCATTCCCTTTAGCCTTAAACTTTACAGTAAATTTAGTTGGATCTGATTTTTCATATTCCACTTTGAAATCATACAATGAAACTCTAGGTGTCAGTTTATACTCTTTACTAATTGTCACTCCATCTGTGATTGTTATTTCGTCTCGTGCATTATCAATGAGTGACTGACCTGTTACACGCACGTTTATTTTATACGTTCCTGCGGTTATTCTTGATAGTTTAAAACTGCCATCTGGTCTTGTTGTTATGCTTCCATTGGCTGCCACTACTGGATCTAGTGTAATTCCTACATCTCCAAGACCTTCACCTGATACTGCATCAATTACTTTTCCTTGGAATGTTCCTTGTTCAAAGTCGTTTAAATCATTGCATGAATAACCGAACAATACACAAAGTATAATGCTCAAATATATATATGTCTTTTTCATATTCATAATATTATTTCCAATCTTCATTTTGTTCAAGATTTTTGTTTTTAAGTAATTCATCCTTGGGTAATGGTAAGAAGTAGAACTCTTCGCGGAAAATAGGCTTATTGGATTTATCGTGGCGTTGTAATCGCCTTGTATAAGTGTAAGTAACTTCATCATTATTTATTTTTTTACGTATTTCCATAGCATGAAGTTGTTCGCTTAATTTTATATGAGCTAGTTTCCATCTTCTTAAGTCCCAATACCTCTTGTTTTCAAATGCTAATTCTATGTATCGTTCATTCTGCACTAATTCCTTGAATGCATCGTATGATATATTAGCAGGTATTCCGTAACGATTATCCTTTCCAGGTAAAATACCTGCACGTTTTCTTAACAGTTTTATTTGTTCTACTCCTTCTTCGGTCAAACCGATTTCATTTGCTGCTTCCGCTAGTCCAAGAAGGACTTCTGCATAACGTATTTCTACCCATTGTGTATAACTTCCGAAACCATATCCATAGTCACCTTTTTGACCGTCAAGAGATTCATCTTTCATTTTTCTCATATAGTAGCCTGTACTAGTAGCCGACTGATGTGAGTCAATCCCATCAAAATTATACATTGGACTTGCCGGATCGTTTGATTCAGAAACATATGTATAAACTTTTTCTTTTCTAGGGCCATAAGTATCTCCATTCCAAACTACAGTTTCACGTAAACGTGGATCGCGATTTGAGTATGGATCAATTTCTGGGTTAGTTTTAATATATGGAGTACCGTCAATCATTGGGAATGCATCTACTAATTCTTGTACAGGACAACAAGCCGCAGCATCGCCAACAGCTTGTGATCTCATCATATTTGCAGAATCCCATCCGTGAGTTATTTTCCCTTTCATATAGTCCCTGAATAAGATGATTTCTTTATTGCTTTCACCTTTTTCTTTCCATATTTCAGAAAAAACTGGATGTAAGTCATAAACTCCTAATCCTATAACATCTTTGTAAGTATTGTATGCTTCTTGCCAGTATTTTTCTTCGTTTGACGTATTGAAAAGAGGACTTGCTCTAAATAGTTGTACTCTTGCACAATAAGCCAATGCTGCTCCTTTTGTAATTCTTCCCCAATCTTCAGCGCTATATGTCTTAGGTAGCATGTCTGCTGCTTCTTTTAGTTCTCTAATGATGAAGTTAAAACAAGAATCTGTACTTTCCCTTTTAGGATATAGAATTGAGGGATCTTTTTCATCTTTGTCTATTACTTTTGTAATTACGGGTACTCCACCATATACCTTTACCATTTCCCAGTAAAGATGTGCACGGAAAAATTTGACTTCACCTATAAAGCGGTTCCTCTCGTCAATTTTTGTTTGTGAGGCATTTGATGGTAGTATGTATTTTTCTTCTATACCTTGGAGAAATTCGTTAGCTTTTCTTATACCACCATAATACCATACTTGGCAAGGTACATCTGTTCCGTCAGCAGTAAAACGTGCACCATTTATCCATTTTACTGCACGTCCGTCATAACCACTTCGGGCTTCATCTGAAATTATACCTAGGTCGTAAAGGCTTCCAAACAGTCCTTTTGGCATCCAGTTGGAGTAAAATGAGTTTACGTTCAGTTCCATCATGTTTGGATCATCCCATACGTAACTTTCGTCTATTGCTGATAAGTTCTTCTTGTCCAAAACATCTTCACATGAGTACAAGAATAATGGCAATAATAAAAATAATATTTTTTTCATAATACATTGTTTTTTTAAAATGTTATATTTACTCCCATGTTATATACTCTTTGCTGTGGATAGTAATTGAATCCACCATCTTGTTTTTCAGGGTCGTAACCTGGAAGATGATCAATAGAGAATAAGTTGGTTCCTCCTACATAAAGGCGGAGACGTTCAATATTTACTTTAGATAATATCTTTTTAGGAAGTGAATAACCAATTTCCAAATTTTTTAAGCGAACATAGTTCCCGTTATATAACCAGAATGTAGAATTTTTTGTGTTTGACGGATGATCCGGTCCCCATGCTTTAGGATAACGTGCATCCGTATTGTTCGGTGTCCAACGGTCTTCATAAAGGTATTTGGGAAGGTTTGAATCTCCATTTATAAACATTTGTGTGGCAAAGCCGCTAAGCATAACATTCCTATTGGCTGCTCCTTGGAATAATGCAGTTAAGTCAAACCCTTTCCACGAGGCTGTCAGGTTTACACCGAACATGATTTCAGGTGTATTATTATATGGAGAAACTACTTTCTGGTCACGTTCATCCAATATGCCATCGTTGTTTAAATCTGCATATTTTATATCACCGGCGGTAGGATTTGTACCTTTAAAACGCGGCCAAGCTGAGGCTTCGTCATCAGTTTGGAATAAACCTAGTGCAACGAAACATGTTCTGTATCCCATAGTCTTTCCTATCGGGTTATTCCATGGCTCTACTCCTTCTGCATAGTCTTTTTCAATAACTTTGTTTCTTGCCCAACTTACATTTCCGCCAATGTGATAACGGAAGTCACCTATATGATTGTCATGGTTCAGTTGCAGTTCAAAACCTTTCACTGTTACTACACCATAATTTTCAGCAGGTAGTGTCGCACCAAAAGTTCCAGGCATTGATGCATTTCTTGAACCTAGGATGTCGTATGTTCGTTTGTAGAATGCATCAGCTTCTACAGATAGTAATCCTTTGAATATGGATGCGTCCACACCGACATTGTATGTAGCTGTCTTTTCCCATGTAAGGTCGGTGTTTGGTATTCCACCACTTATAATTGATTTTATTGGCGATTGGTTGAAGATGTACTGGTTGGAGAATGAGTAACTGGTTTGCCATTGCCATCCGCCGACTGCATCATTACCAAGTAATCCGTATGAAGCTCTTAGTTTCAGATTATCTAGATTGGATAGACTCTTCATAAATTTTTCTTCTGATAATCTCCATCCTAATGATACAGATGGGAAGAATCCCCAACGGTGGTCTGGATGAAATTTTATTGAGCCATCATAACGGAAGGAAAACTCAGCCATATATTTCCCTTTGTAATTATAATTTAAACGTCCAACAAATCCCTTACGTGCATCTTGTGAAGGAGAACCCCAGTTTTTTTGTTCCTCATCATCACCACCAGCGAATATTTGGTCTATGGATGTGAAAGGAAAGTTAGTTCTGGAGGCACCAAGTGTAGCACCTTCTGCATCATATTGTTCATATACCATTAAAGCTGTAATCGAATGATCTTTAAATGTCTTGTCATATGACAGTGTGAATGTTGTGGTCATATTGTTACCTTTGTACATTTCTTCTTCGAGAGTCGTTTTACCGAATATACGTTCGTTTGTAACACTACCATCATCACCATAAAGGAACAGAGAGTATGGAGTTTGGAATTTCTTTGAGTGGTTGACTCCACGTGTGTAATTGAATAATGCACTGAACTTAAGTCCGTCAACGTATGGTATTTTTACGTCGAATCCCAGTTTGGCTCGGTAGTTGTTATTATTACTCTTTCTATATCCACTATCATCCCTTTCTGCTATAGGGTGACGGCTTCCCATATCATAGTAAGTTCCGTCTGGATTATATATTGGATCTAGAGGTGAGCGCCTTACTGTGTATTCAAATAATGAGGCAGGAGTGACATATGGTTCGTTCATGTTGCTCTGCATTCCAGTAAGGTCGAGACGTACGTTTATATAATTGTTTATTTTAGCATCAATGTTTGCTCTTAGATTGTAACGATTATAGTTTATTCCGTCGTACATTCCATCGTCATTTAGATAGCCTAACGACATGAAGTATTTAATTCTATCGTTACCACCGTTTATGCTTATGTTATATTTTTGATTTAATGAATACTTCTTGAATGTCTCACCGAACCAATCAGAACTGTTTTTCTTTGCAGCGTCAAGTTGTTCTTCATTGTAAAACAAAGATTCGTCTGAAGGATTATTGATGTCGTATCCCATGTTAGTTTGAGCTTCGTTCCACAATGTGGCATATTCGTATGCATTCAATAATTCCGGCATCGCTGTAGGTGATGAGATTCCCCAATTAGAAGAAAAAGAAAATTTAGGTTTCCCGTCTTCACCTCTTTTTGTCGTGACAAGTATTACACCATTGGCTGCACGTGAACCGTAAACAGCAGCTGATGCGTCTTTTAAGACAGAAATATTTTCTATTTCGTCTACGTTGATAGCATCGAATGCAGACTTGTCAACTTGAATACCATCTACAACATAGAGTACAGGGGCATCGTTCCAGGAAGATTTACCACGGATTGAAACAGAAGAACCTTGTCCAGGAATACCATTCGCATTTGTTGTGATTACCCCTGATAATCTACCAGCAAGTAGTGTGGAAGTGCTACTGGCATGTGATTCAGTTATATCCTTTGAAGATATTGAAGAGACGGCTCCTGTAAGATTTACCTTCTTTTGGGTACCATATCCCACAACAACAACTTCATCCAACACCTCCGTATCCTCTCTCAAAGTCACAGAAAGTATTTTCCCAGCCACAGCCTTCAATTCCTGACTTTTATATCCGATATAAGAAACCTCAAGCATCGCATTATCAGCCACAGCAAGAGCAAAGTTTCCGTCAAAATCCGTAATTGTACCATTAGCAGTACCCTGTTCTTTGACCGTTGCCCCAATCACCGGTTCTCCGTTGGCATCTACCACTTTTCCAGTCACCTTTTTAGGCTGTGCAGAAGGAGCTACCGCAGCCGGAGTCACAATAATCTTATTCCCCGATACAGCATATTTCAATCCCAATTTGGAAAGTTCACCTTCTAAAAGTTGCTTTAATTCACGATTGGTTGCAGAAATAGTCACATTTCCTTTCCCCTTGATTTCTGCATCCCGATAAGAAAAACGATAGGAAGTTTGTTTTTCAATTGCACTGAACAATTCCTTGACAGAAGCATTCTGCAGCTTCACGGTCACCGTACCCGTCTGGGCAGAAGTGCCAACAAATGCAAACATACACAAAGAAATCAAAGCAGTGCGCAGATTCAAGCGTTTTTTAGTACCTTTGTACTCTAAATCAATTGATTGTTTTGCAATTTTCATAAATTCATAACAAATTAAGGTTTTAGTTTATTTTACTATGTGTCCACCATAGTTTAATTGCAGGACTAAGCCTTTCTTCATGCCCTGGATAATTTGCCGATTATCCGGGGCTTTTGTTTTCTTCTCATGTTTTCATGTACTTCGGTTTTTAAAGGTTAATAACTATTTTCGAGTTTGAATAGAAATCACTCCGTTTTCATTTGTGTACTTGAAATTATAATGAAACTTCAAGACACGCATGATGCTTTCCACATTTTCATCGTCAAACGTACCGGTATACACATCGTTCAACAAATTCTCATCATCCACGGAGAAGGTGACAGCAAACTTTCGGGACAAACAACGGAACACATTTTCCAGCCGTTCACTACGGAACACCAATTCTTTGTTCATCCAAGCCGTTTCCATCTTGTTACTTGTCCGCTCATGCAGTAAGTTACCCGTACGCTTGTTATACACCACTTTTTCATTGGGCTTCACGCGTATACTCTGATAAGGAGGGCGTGAAGTGGTTACATCCACACTACCTTCTACGAGCGACATCTCTACAATGTCTTTTGTCTCATAGGCATACACATTGAATTTAGTACCCAATACGGTGATGTCCATATAGCCTGTACCTACTGTAAACTTTTTTTCTGTATCTTTTTTTACCTCAAAAAATCCTTCTCCGCTCAATGCTACCTTGCGGTCATTCCGCCCAAAATCCTGACTATAGGTCAAAGAAGATTTGGCATTCAGATGCACAATGGTTCCATCGGGAAGGGTAACGAGCGACTTGCCGTAATCGCCTGAGCGTATCACCACATTCTGTTCTGCCAGTGCATTGATTTCATTCTGCTGCATAAAGGTCAATACCGTCAAGCTTCCGGCTATAAGCAACAACAGTGAAGCGGCAATCTGCATCCAGTAGCGTTTCAGCGTGAAACGAGGTTTCACTTCTTCCGAACGAATGTGCAAGCCTTCATAGAGCGTTTTCATTTTTTCTTCCGACAAAGGAGAATGGTCTTCAAACTCTTCCCACTCTGTCTCCAGAAGATGTTTCAATTCCACATCGGATATAGCATCCATGCGGGTTCGCAAATCCTGAAATTCCGCCGGCGTGATGTCACCGGAACGGAACTTGTGTAACAATCCTGATACCTTATCGTTTATTTGTGCACTCATAAACTTTTTTCGTTTGTTTATGGGTAATATCCAATAAGGGCAGATTTATAACATATCAAATTGTATGTTTTAAAACATAAAATGATTTTTACGCCAAAAATAAGAGCAATAAAGGATAATATTGACGTAATTCTGTACGAAGTATCTTCAGGGCAGCAGACAACTGGTTGCGTACTACCTGCTCTGTGACGGAGAGTTTTCCGGAAATCTCGGCGACCGACATACCGTATTCTTTGTTGAGTTCAAAAATTTCCCGCTGACGGGGTGAAAGATGCTGTTTGGCTTTCTCCAAAGCCTTTACAAAACGGTCATAGTCCAGTTCATCAGGAATCTCATTAGCCGAAGAAGCCAGTTTGTCCCGGTATTCCACATATTCTTCCATCGACGGATTGTGAATCTGCCTTCTCAATTCTTTCAGCAGAAAATGATAGGCTATGGTAAAGAGATAGGATTTGAAAGACTGATCGGGATTCAGGTGTTCCCTGTTAGTCCAGATACGAAGAAAAGTTTCCTGCACCACATCGTCAGTCGCTTCTTCCGATTTGAGGTACTGAAACACAAACCGATATAGTCTGGATACCCACAGTTCATAAAGCTGCTTATAAGCACGCTCCGAACCGGATTTTACAGCCAATATCAATTCATCTTCCTGCATTTTCTTCCTCGCTTATGTATTTTTCCAAGAAATAAGATGTGCAAATTTACATCTTTACATGAAAAGAGGAAACCTTTCATAAAAAATAATACAGTCCAAAACTCACCATTGCAATCGGTAAAGAGAGTATCTATTTATAGACAAGTTTCAAAACCATATCTACCAAACGACTCTTCATCAAAAAGAAAACTCTTCCGTATTTTCTATGTTTTCCATCGCGGAAACCTACGTCTCTCAAAAGGAAAACCTACGTTTCTCGTAGCGGAAACGTAGGTTTCACGGAAGAGAAACATAAAATCTGACTTAGAGGTTTCTCTTTTTCAACAATGCTTTTTCAAATTAGGGTTACGTTATTCCACCGTTACAGACTTAGCCAGATTACGTGGCTGGTCGACATCCATTCCACGGCAAACTGCAATGTAATAGGCCAACAACTGCAACGGAATGGAAGCTACTAACGGATTCAGACATTCCAGTGTAGCGGGAAGTTCGATGCTGTAATCAGCCAAGTTTCGGATAACCGTATCTCCTTCGGTTACTACGGCTACCACTCTTCCCTTGCGGGCCTTGATTTCCTGAATGTTGCTTAGCACTTTTTCGTACAAAGGCGACTGTGTGGCCACGATGACCACCGGCATTTCGGCATCAATCAGGGCGATGGGGCCGTGTTTCATCTCGGCAGCCGGATAACCTTCGGCATGGATGTACGAAATTTCTTTCAGCTTCAAAGCTCCTTCCAAAGCAACCGGAAAGGCGTATCCCCGACCTAAATAAATGAAGTTGCGGGCGTATGTAAACATCTTTGAGAAATCGGAGATGAACGAATGCTGCTTCAGGACGGTCCGCATCTTTTCAGGAACGGCAACCAGTTCTTTCACTATCCGATGATACTCTTCTTCCGAAAGTGTACCTTTTTCTCGTCCCAACGCCAAAGCCAGCAGGGTAAGCACGGTAACCTGTCCGGTAAAGGCTTTCGTAGAAGCCACTCCGATTTCGGGACCCACATGGATATAGGAACCGGTATCCGTAGCACGGGCAATGGAAGAACCGATGACGTTACAGATACCATAGATAAAGGCTCCCTGCGACTTGGCCAGTTCAATGGCAGCTAATGTGTCGGCAGTTTCTCCGCTTTGGGAGATAGCGATGACTACGTCATCAGGATGAATCACCGGATTACGGTAACGAAACTCGGAGGCGTATTCCACTTCCACCGGAATGCGGCAGAAGCTTTCAATCAGTTGCTTACCGATGAGTCCGGCATGCCAGGAAGTACCGCAGGCTACGATAATGAAGCGCCCGGCACGCAACAGTTGTTCCTTGTAGTTGGATACGGCGGAAAGGGTGACCGTACAAGTTTCAGGATTCACGCGCCCACGCATACAGTCGCTGATGCAGTCGGGCTGGTCGAAGATTTCTTTCAGCATGAAATGAGGAAAACCTCCTTTTTCCAGCTGCCCGATGTTAAGGGCTACGGTCTGCGCCTCATGCGGACACTCTACATTGTTCAGGTCGACAATCTTCAAGGGAGCACCTGCCCGTAGTACGGCTATTTCTTCGTCGGAGAGATACACCACCTGATTGGTGTAAGTCACCATGGGAGTAGCATCAGAAGCTAAGAAGAACTCTCCTTCGCCTACTCCGACGACTAACGGACTACTCTTGCGGGCAGCGATAATCTCGTCGGGATGTTTACGGTCGACTACTGCAATGGCATAAGCACCGATAACTTCCCGTAAAGCTAACTGCACAGCGGTCAGCAAGTCCAAATTGCCTTGTTGCTGGATGTAGCCAATCAACTGCACCAGCACTTCCGTATCGGTGCTACTCTTAAAGGTGCAACCCTTAGCCTGCAGCTTTTCTTTCAGCACGGCATAGTTCTCAATAATCCCGTTGTGTACCAATGCCAAATCACCGTTCTGGCTGCAATGCGGATGAGCATTTACCGTACTGGACTCTCCATGGGTGGCCCAACGCGTATGAGCAATTCCCACGCAACCGGACACATCCTGCCCTTCGGCTGTCCGTTCCAAATCAGCTACTTTTCCCACGGATTTATACACATTCAACTGATGAGTGTCGCTCATCAAGGCCGCTCCGGCACTATCATATCCACGATACTCCAGGCGCTTCAGGCCTTCTACCAATATCGGCCAAGCCTTTCGCTTTCCGATATATCCTACAATTCCACACATGTTACTTTTAACCTTAAAATATTATAGAAATCTACCTAATCTGTCAGCGAAATTACGATTTCTCAGAGTATAGAGGGTATTTAGACAGAAATTTTCTAGGGAAATACCGATTTTTATATTAAATTAGTACCGTAATTACAACTTTACAAACGATTTGTTTGTTTATATAAATACAGAACTAAAAATTATCAACTTTAAATCGAGAAAATATGAAACATTTACTTCCTGAACTTCCTTATCAACTGGAAGCGCTGGCTCCGAAAATGAGCAAAGAAACACTGGAATATCATTACGGAAAACATTTGCAAACGTACATAGACAACCTGAACAAACTGATTGCCGGCACGCCTTACGAAGAAAAAACGCTGGAGCAAATCTTGCTGGAAGCGGAAGGACCGATGTTCAACAATGCAGCCCAGACCTGGAACCATACGTTCTTCTTTGATACACTGACTCCTCAGCAGCCGGAAATACCTCAACCTTTAGCAGATGCGTTGACTCGCGATTTCGGTTCGGTAGAAACTTTCAAAGAGAAGTTTACACAGGCAGCAACCACGCTGTTCGGTTCGGGATGGACCTGGCTAGTGAGTGACAAGGACGGACATTTGTCCATCGTCAGCGAATCGAACGCCGGAAATCCACTCAAGAAGGGACTGAAACCGTTACTGGTTATCGACGTGTGGGAACATGCGTACTACATTGACTACCGCAACCGCCGGGCGGCTTTCATCGAAGCATTCTGGACACTGGTGGACTGGCAGAAAGTAGCTGCCCGTCTCTAAAATATAAATCGGAGCCTCGGCAAATGAGCGGAGGCCCCGATTGTTTTATCTGTTTTTACACACTATGAAAAGTCATTCGGTCTTAATGTGGTTCACCGGATTTTCACGAACGGCTCCCCAACTGATGAGACACACGGAGCCTAAAGAAACCAAGGCTACCAACAGAAAGGCGATGCCAAACACGCCCCACATCGCCATGGGTGAATAGTGCAGGATACCGTCTATCTGCTGTACACCGAACCATGCCAAAGGAACGGCCAGCAGCATGCCTGCCAGCAAAGACAGCAGGGAGAAACGAAGCAGTCGTACCCGTTCCATACCTGCACTGGAACCAAAAACTTTCCGGATGGCCATGTCGCGCTTGCGCTGGCTGATGAAATAAATGCTCATGGCAGTCAGTCCCAACAGGGAAATCAACAGGGCCGCACACGTAAAGGCTACAATAGTAGTACGCATGTGCAACAAATCTTTGTAGACTTCCTTCATCTCATCGGCATACCATTTGGATTCAAAGGGAATACCCTCCACCACTTCCGAAAACAAGGCATCAAGTTCTCTCTTATATGCTGCCTGGTCGCCTTCAATGGTTTCTACCAGTACGTTCCAGGGTCTTACTTTGTCCGGATGCTCTACTGAAATCATGGTGGGCGACTGCGGAAGGAGAATGGAACCGAATTTGATGTCGGCATACCGCCCGCCTACAGTATACTGGCGGCCATATTCATTCCGCAATTCTGCCGTACGCGCGTAATCCAGCTGCAAGGAATCGAACGTGCTTTCGGAAAAATACATGTTCCCCCATTTCCGTGGAAGTTTCCTATCGTCGAACACCTGGATGTGAAAGATGTCCAAAAAGGCTGAATCGGTACGGAATACCTGAAAACTGACATTTTGAGGTATCCCGTTGTTGTCGTAAAGCTGGGTAGTATTGTTGTTTCCCCGGTTTACAGGCGTACCGGCGGTCAAACAGACATTCTTTACAAAAGGCTTCTTACGGGCTTCGTCACGAAAAAGACGTATCTTTTCGGAGGAACCGACTGTCATGGCAGGATAGTCAAGTACATGACCGTACGTATAACCCAACGGTTCACGCAGAATCCGGTAGATTTGTGCGGACAGATAGAGGGTGCAAGTCAGCATGGCTACGGTGAGTCCGCTCTGTACCACATACAGTGCCCGAAGGTACACCGCCTTGGTTTTCCGACGGAAAGTGCCTTTCACCACATCTAATGGATGGTAATGAGAAAGCAGAACGGCAGGTACCAGTCCGGCCAGCAAGGAAAGCAGAATAATTCCTATCAGATAGATAAGCAAAGTGATGGCGTTTAAGTCGCCCCAGATGTCCAGCCGTGTTTGCAGCAGGTTACAAGCCGTCGGTTCCACAGCCTTAGCCAACAGCAAAGCCAGCAGAAAGGCTCCTGTGGTAAACAAGGTCGACTCTCCCAACAAGCGCCAGAAGATACTCCGTGCGGAAGAACCTAACAGACGGCGGGTAGCCATTTCCTTGGCACGGTAGCTTACTTGTGCCACGCACATGCTGACGTAATTGAATACGGCCATCAGCAGAATCAGAATACCTGCCACTAAAAATATCCAGACTTTCACCGGATTGTACTGACGCAACTGAGGACTCACTATTTCGGAGAAACACACGTCTTTCAACGGCATCCAGAATGCCTCGCGGAACAACTCATGCTGATACCCCCAAGAAAAGGTTTTGAGAAAAGACAGCATATCGGCAGCTTTCTGATCGGGATTGACACCTTGAGGAAAACGGACCAGTATCGTCGTCCCTCCCATGTTGTTCATATCCGGATTGCGCATGCTGCTTCCCCAGTTCACAAAATCTACATAGTCGAATGGTACAATGGCTTCTACCGCATCGGGGATGACGGAGTTATCAAAGTCTTTTATGACGCCTGTCACTGTGTACATCTCCTTCTTGTCTCCGGACAAACGAAGCATCTTGCCTTCCGCAGGTTCATCCCCAAACAGTTTACGGGCAGCCGATTCGGTCAGCACAATGCTGTGTGCATCGACCAGTGCCTGTTCCGGATTTCCCGACAACAGCGAATAGCCAAAGAAACGGAGGAAATTATCTTTCACACAATATATTTCGAGGCTGGTTTTCCGGTTATCTATTACCGCATAACTCCCCGAGTTACAAGCTTCAGCATTCACAGCGCACCAGTCGGCCATTTCCGGATAACGGTTGGCCAGCCGTTCACCCACCAGGTAATTGCTGGCGCTATATTCCTCGTTCGACAACACATAAATATGCTCAATATCCTTTATATCGCTGCCCACAGTGAGCTGTCGCACTACCATATTGGCAATAAGCAGCACGAACATCAGAGAGATAGCCAGTCCCGCCACGTTGACCAATGTAAACAGCTTGTTGCGGTGAAGATAGGTAAAATAGGTTTTCAGTCCTTTCATCGTATTTTATAGTTTTATGTGTTTATTCCGTCTTGATACTCCGTACGGGGTTTTCATTGGCATTCTTCCAGCACTGGAATGTCACCGTCAGTACCGTAATGAGACTGACCAGCAGGAAGGAGGTCACAAATACCCAGGCACGGATAGGCGTCTTGTCGGAGAAGCTTTCCAGCCAGTCGTGCCCTATCCACCATCCGAAAGGAGCTGCCAGTACGAAGCAGACCACCAGCATGACGAAATAACGCTTGGTAAACATATAGAGAATCTCACCGGTGGAACTTCCCATAATTTTCCGGATACCAATCTCCTTCCGGCGGTATTCGCTTTCAAACAAAGTCAGTCCGAACACACCAATCATGCTGAGGACAATGGCTATCAGGGAGAACAACAGAATCTGACGGGTGAAACGCAATTCCCGACGATAGTTCTGGTCAATCACCTCATCCATGAAACGGAATCTGAAATCACGGCCCGGTGCCATCTTTTCTGTTGCCTCAGCCAAGCGGTGAAGCATGTCCACTTTGTCTACTCCCGCGGCCACCCGGATGTTCAAGATATTGTTGGCATCCCAATTTGCATAATCTTTTCCGTAAATAAAGAAAGCCATCGGCTCTACGGCATCGTTGTTGCGGAAACTGCTGAAACGAATATTCTCACAGAATCCGACCACCGGATAATCACCAGGAGTAGCGGGTTCGTCCACCTTCATCCAGGGATATTTCTTCCGGGCTGCTTCGTTGAAAATATACACATCTCCGTCGCCCGGTTTAAAGTTCCTCCCCTCAGTAATCTTGATGCCAAGCACAGATAAGTAGCGGTAATCTATCGGAAAACAGACCAACTGTATGTGATGTTCTCCTTCTCCTCTTCCCCACGACATGTAATTATCGGCTGAACTTAAAACGAACTGGGAAATCGAAATACCTTCTATGCCCGAAAGGCCGGACAATTCACTGACAATCGCTTCCCTGCGATCGAGATATTCATAAGGAATCGTTCCCACCAGTACGACCTCCTTGTCATAGCCATAGTCGCTGTGCTGAATATAACGGCTCTGCAGGTACATGATGCCTACCGCAATAATCAGCATGAAAGAGACAAAGAACTGGAAGCAAACCAGAAACGTACGCAGCATCTTTCCTTTCGGGGAAAGACCGAACGAGCCTTTCAGTACCAGTGCCGGCGGAAAAGAGGTGACGTAGTAAGAAGGATAGGCTCCAGCCAGCAAGCCCATGCATACGGCCATTCCGCCCAAAGCTATCAGCAAGTTTGGATGATTCATCAAAGAGAGGTCGGATGCCACCAGGGTATTTAAAGAACTATCTTGCAACAGATAGAGCCAAAGCAATGACAGCAGGAAGCCACACACACAAACCAATACGGATTCCAACAACAGATACATCCGTAAAGAGAGTGTGGAAGCCCCCAACACTTTCTGGGTGTTAATGGAACGCAACCGCATGGGAGTTTCTGCCAGCGAGAAGTTCATGTAGTTGACTGCTGCCGTCAACAGAATCAGTACCGATACACACAGCAGCAGGTAAACGGCCGCCTTACTGGTAGCCGCCTTGTTGCCTACCGTAGAATAGTGCACTTCGTCCAGCGGCGTAAAATGAATGAAATTCTCCCAGTCTTCCTCTCCCTCTCCGCTAATCAGGTCTTTTGGAATCATCCGCTTGCAGGCTTCTATCACCGACTGCCGGACACTGGCCAATGAAGCCGGATTGTCAAGCCGGATATACAAGGCATAATTCCAGTTTGTCCACGAATCTTTGTTCAGGTTCGGGGAGTAGGAAGAGAAGACACAATTCCCTAACTGAGAGTTTTCCGGCATGTCCTGGTAAACCCCTCCTATCACCAACGGCTGGTTACGGGATTTGCGGTCTACATAAATTGTCTTACCAATGGCATCTGTAGTACCGAAAAAGCGGAGAGCCATGGATGCAGAAATCAGGGCATGATTGGGTTCATTAAGCGAAGCGGTCGTTCCACATACCATAGTAGGCTGAAATACCTCCAGGTAATCACCAAATCCCGTAAACCAAGGTTCAGAGTAAATGTGTTCGTCTACTTCAAAATCATTCTTATTGTTTGACAATGAAGTAACTGAAATGGCCTGTATGTGTGGAGAAGAAGCTCCCACCAGCTCACAGAAAGGACGAGCCAGCCAGATTTGCCAGCCGTAATCTCCGCCAGCATCCACTTCTACCCGGTAAATACGATCGTGTGCCGGATAGGCTTTGTTGTAGTTATAGTCGTAATCCACCTGTGTCAGGATGACGAAGCAGGCGGCAAACGCAATACTCAATCCTAACAGATTCAATACGCTGGCCGTAAAGAAACGCCGGAAGGTATGCGAGAAATTTCTAAGAAGTGTGTTCATGAGTGGTAAATGTTTTTATACTGCGATTACGAAACTTATTCACCGACTTTCAACCTCCGGGTAGAAACGCTGCCGATTCCGTCTTTGGAGATTTGAGCCGATTTAGCCTTTCCACTTAAAGTGAGACTACCGACCCCTTCTATGCTGGCATCCAGGTGTTCGCAATCTACGGCCAGTTCACCGCTTCCTACACCTTCCAGACTGACTTGTACATTCCGGGCGTGCAAGTCGGTCACGTGCAGACTGCCCACGCCTTCCACATCAAACTTCACATCCTTCAGGTTCAGGCGGGACTTGCAATTGAATGAACCAACACCTTCAAAAGCTACTTTCTGCAAATCGGGTGCACTGATGTAAATAGAGAGTCCGTTCACGTTCCGGGTAGTTTTCTTTCCTTTCTCAGCCCACGCAATCAGCAATACTCCGTCTTTCACTGTACACTTTGTCTGGTCTACCCATTTCTTTTCTCCCTCTATACGAAGAGAATAGGTATCCGACTGAGTAAAATACACACTGGCTACACTTTCCACTTCAATGGAATGGAAAGAACTCACACTGCGGGTTTCACTTACTTTTTCTTCATTACCACTTCTTGCACTGGCACAGTTTACACACATCAAACCCATTACCAAACCTGCCAATATACGTACTATCTTTTTCATCACATTTTATTTTTTAGTTTAACACCAATACTTCATTGTCTTTGTAACTCTCATAACCGGAAACGATGACACGTTCGCCTTTTTCCAATCCTTCCAACACCTCGTAATACTGCGGATTCTGACGTCCGATACGGATTTTACGACGATAGGCTTTCTTTCCTTCCTTGTCGACCACGAAAATCCAGTTACCTCCGGTCACCTGGAAGAAGGTTCCCTTCGGAATCAATACACTTTCGGTAGGCTCACCCAACTGCAAATCGATGTAGTAGGTCTGTCCGCTGCGGATATTTTCCGGACGGTTGCCCTGGAAGATGAAGTCCGTACGGAAACGTCCCTCACGTACTTCCGGATACACCTTGCGCACCTTTAAGTTAAACGAAGAACCCTGACGTTCAAAAGTAGCGGGCAGTCCGTTGGTCACACGGTCGATGTAATGTTCATCAATCATGGCCTCGATTTTGAAGTCCGACAAGTCATTAATCTGTCCCACCATCTGTCCAGCGGTGATATTCTGTCCTAACTCCGCATCCAGCAACCCTAATTCTCCGTCAATTGTAGCCCGCACTTCCAGTTTATCCTTCCGTTCGCGAATCAGCAAGACATTCTTGCGCATGTTCTGCAAGTTATCTTCCATCTGATCCATCTGAATGTTACGATAAATGGAATCCTGCACCAGACGTTCCGTAATCAGTTTATGCTTTTTCTGGGCCACTTCATAATCTTCCTTGGCCTGAAGATACTCTTCGCGGCTGATAAGACGTTCCTTGTACAGACGCTGGTACTGCTGGAACGTACGCTGTTTGCGGCGCGTATCAATGTCAAGCTGTACTTTCTCGGTTTCGTTGTTCAACTTGTCCTGTTGCATGGTGACCTGTGTATTACGGAGCAGGTTCTGCTTTTCGGCCAATTCAGACTCTGCATTCAGAATCTGCAAATCCAGGTTGGAGTTACTGAGACGGAGAATCACGTCGCCTTTCTTCACGTGAGCTCCTTCTTCCACCACCTTTTCCTGCACGATACCTCCCTCTTCGGGACTGAGTTGTACCACGGAAATAGGCTGCACCTGCCCGTTTACACGGATATAGTCATTGAACTTTCCATAAGTCACGTCAGCAATGTTCAGTGACTTACCATCGACTTTCAATGTAGAAGCATGATTGCCGAAAATAATCCAGCCCAACAGCAGAAGAATAACAACTCCTCCCCCAATATAAGGAAGATGTTTCTTCTGGATTCCTTTTTTCTTTTCTAACTGTATATCCATAATATCGTCTTTTTTCAATTTCTATTTATTTGTCTGCGGCATCAAACCCGCGAATAATTTCTTCTCCCTTGTAATAGTCTACCAGACGGCATTTCATCAGGTAGGTCAGCTTACTTTGCAGTAGTAAAGTTTCGCTTTCAAGCAAGGTGGCTGCATTGTTCTGTACATCGAGTGAGGTCATCAAGCCTTCTTCGTACTTGCGTCGGGTGACATGATAGGCCAGTGAGTCGGAACTGACTTTCTTTTCCATCTGTATGCTCTCCTTCAGATAGCCTTCCCGGTCCTGTACAGCCTGAAGCACCAATTTCTGCAATTCCTCTTTCTGCGATTCATATTGTTCACAAGCAATGCGGTAATTGTTTTTTGCCTGCCGCATGCTGGTCACTCCTGAAAGCCGGTTGAATATAGGAATACTCATACTGATACCCACGTAGGAACCGAAGTTATTATTGAACTGGGTACGGAAATCAGGATAAGCCGTAGAATGAAGTTCCTTATAATAGGAACTGGAAATTCCACCGAACAACGTGATGGACGGTACCACATTGGCCCATGAAATTTTACGTCGCATATCGGCTACTTTAGCATTCAGCGCAGCCTGCTGGAGGGTAGGATTGACATTCAGTGCGATACGGAATACATCGTCCGCACGCTCCTGAGTCAACTGAATATATTGAAGTGTTTGTGTATCGAGTACGGCAGTATCCAACTGTAAAGTATCTTCTGCCGGAAAATTCATTTTCTGTTTCAATGTCAGCAAGGCTGTTTCATACAAGTTCTTCTGGCGGGTGAGGTTGTAACTGTCCGTAGCCTGCTGGGCCTCCATTTGGGCTACATCTGACAAGCCTTTCAACCCTAATTCCTCCTGACGGCGCGTTTTGTATAGCAGCGAATCGCTTTCCTGCAATTTCTTGCGGGCCAGTCGCAAAGTGCCGTAGCAATATAGGGCATCAATATAAGCCTGGAAAGTCTCTAACGCTGTATTGTCTTTGGCTTCCTGCCAGGCAGCTTTTCCCATCAGCCAGGCAGCCTTTGCCCGACGCACCTCGTTCACCAGTCCCCCACCACGGAAAATCGGCATGGAAGCTTCCATGGAATAACCGTTGTTGAAAGTAGACAAGGTGTTGTAGGTATTGGTTTCAGGATCGACCGAACGACCGAAATTATATTGTATGCTGGTACCTGCACTTACCCCGGGCAAGAAACTGCCGATAGCCTTCATGCGATCCAACCTTGCATTGTCTGCTTCCAGTTCCCGCTGCCGGACAGTACGGTTGTGCTGTACGGCGTAGTCCATACAGCGGTCTACGTCCCATACCTCTTGTGCCGCAGCTTCCAGCCCTATCCAACCGGAAAAGAAACAAATCATCATGCGTAATAAATTCTTTTTATTCATATTGTTTTCTTTTATCCGCAAAAGAGCATTCAAATACCGTGCCAAAGTTTTATTCAATTCATTTTCAATAAGATAGAATATTACATAGAATCTCAAGTGTCTAATTTTTTGACAATGAGTGTCTAATTTTTTGTCACTGTACATATTTTTTAGACATTTTTGAGGGCTATGCCTTGAAAATTCCTATTTTTGTCGCAAAATCTCAATCACAGATGGCAAAACAAGGAACTTTACTCGTTGTAGATGACAACCGCAACATACTTACTTCTCTGCAATATCTTCTGGAAGAATATTTCCAGCAAGTAATCACCCTGAATTCTCCCGTAACCATTCCTTCCCTACTACAACGGGAAGCTATTGATGTGGTGCTGCTGGACATGAACTTTTCTTCCGGCATCAACAGCGGGAATGAGGGACTTTACTAGTTGCGCGAAATCAAACGGCTGCGTCCGCAGATTCAAGTGGTATTGTTCACTGCCTATGCCGACATCAACTTAGCGGTAACAGGACTGAAGGATGGAGCGACCGACTTCATTGTAAAGCCTTGGGACAATGCCAAACTGGTGCAGACTCTGCAAGAAGCCTATGCCAAAGCCCGAGGAAACGAGAAGAAAGGAAAGCAGGCCTCACAACCGACGGAAAAATCGAGTATGTACTGGGGAAATTCCTCCGTCATTCGTCCGCTACGACTGTTGGTTGAGAAGGTCAGCACGACCGATGCCAATATCCTGATTACCGGAGAAAACGGTACGGGAAAAGATATGCTGGCACGAGAGATTCACCGACTGTCTCCCCGCCGCAACGGTCCGATGGTGGCCGTCGATATGGGAGCCATTACCGAATCACTGTTTGAAAGCGAATTGTTCGGTCATGTAAAAGGTTCGTTTACCGATGCCCATACTGACCGGGTAGGACGTTTTGAAGCAGCCGATGGCGGAACCTTGTTTCTCGATGAGATTGCCAACCTGCCCTATCATCTGCAAGCCAAACTGTTGACGGTGATTCAGAAGCGCTATTTTATCAAGGTAGGAAGCAATACTCCCCAGCCGACCAATATCCGGCTGATTTGTGCCACGAACCGTAACTTAGATGAAATGGTACACAATGGAGAGTTTCGTGAAGACCTGCTGTATCGCATCAATACCATTCATTTGCACATTCCGGCTCTCCGAGAACGGAAAGAAGACATTCTTCCTCTAGCTCAGCGTTTCTTAGAACAATATAATCAGCAATACCTGCGCACACTGACCGGATTCAGTGCCGATGCAGAACAGCGCCTGCTGAATTATCCCTGGTATGGAAATATCCGTGAGCTACAACATACCATTGAAAAGGCAGTTATCCTTTCAGAAGGAAATCTGTTGAAAGCCGAAAACCTGCAACTGACAGAAGTTTCGGGACAGGATGCTCCAAGCATACACGAAGAGAATAAAGAGGACACTCCGCTGCAAACCTTGGACGAGATGGAGAAAAATCTCGTCAAGAAAGCCATCGAACAATGCGATGGTAATTTGTCACAGGCAGCGGCACAATTGGGCATTACGCGACAGACACTTTACAACAAGATGAAACGTCATGGCATCTAAATGGTTATCTTCTCCGCTGGCACGGCTCGCATTCCTCACAGGAGGTACCGTACTGATGACGCTCGGTATCAGCCGGGATGAAAACGAATGGATCTGGATAGGAGGTTTTCTGATTGCCTTAGCCATCTATCTGTTTTATTCCAGCCAGAAACAATTGCGCGAAAAAAGCTGGCTGATGCTGGAAGCTATCCGCAACAGGGATTATTCTTTCCGACTTCCTACACATGGCTTCATCGGAGGAGAACGTATTCTGCAAAATGCACTCAACGAGTTCGGTGCCATGATGGGCGAACAGAAACAACTGATGGAACAACGGGAACGGTTTTATGAACAGGTTCTCTCAGGTATCAGTTCCGGCATCATCGTACTGGACGAACAAAACAAAATCATACAAACCAATCCGGCTGCCACAAGGCTGTTAGGACTTCCGGCCCTCGGTACCCTGCAACAACTGGAGCGTTATGGAAATGATATACCTGAATTACTCAGCTCGCTTCCTGCAGGTGAACGGTGTAACCTGCAATATGCTACTTCCAAAGGGGAAATCCAACTGTTAGTACGTGCCTCCATTATGGAATTAGGAGGAAATACGGTAAAGATTCTTACCCTGAATGATATTCGTAACGAAATGGACACAAAAGAGCTTGAATCGTGGATAAAACTGACCAGGGTACTGACACACGAAATCATGAACTCTATCGCTCCGATTTCTTCTCTAAGCGAAACCTTCCTGCTACGAAAAGATGTAATTGATAGTCCGATTTACGAAGGTATCCGTGCCATTCATGAAACCTCTACCGGACTTATTTCCTTTGTAGACAGTTACCGGAAGTTTTCTGCGCTTCAGAAACCTTCACCAGAGCCGTTCTATCTGAAAGAACTCCTTTTGCAGGTAAAAAGCATCCATTTAATCCCCTCGCACATTCAGTTGACACTCCAGATTGAGCCGGACGACCTGATGCTGTATGCCGACCCTAACCTGATTCGCCAGGTACTTATCAATCTTCTCAAGAATGCCACACAAGCTATTGGAGAAAATAAAGGGAAAATCCACATACGAGCCTATTCCACCAAGGAAGAACATATCTTAGTCTATGTCAGCAACGACGGTCCTGCCATACCCGAAAAGGAAGCAGAAGAAATCTTTGTACCGTTCTTTACCACTAAAAAAGAAGGTAGCGGAATCGGTCTCTCTCTTTCCCGACAAATTATGAAGCTTTCTAATGGCAGTATCAGCCTGTTAAAAGCAGAAACTAACGGATGGAATACTACCTTCGTACTGGAATTCTTTTAAACAAAAAGAAGCCCCGAATTACGTTTATTCAGGGCTTCTCTAGTAAAATTGAATCATAACAACTAACGGTATTTTTAAACCATCGCTAAGTCGGAAGAATCCGACTCACGTTTTCTCAAAAGCATTTTCAAACCTTCCAATAAATTCCGACATCCATCATTCATCTCCTCATTGCCATTCCTATAACCAAAATCCACATCACATGAGGGCATATCGGCTTTAGATTTACATTTGCAGATATCTGCAAACAAATGAATCTTGTGCCAATTACGATAATCCATAAAGCGGGTCAGCAAATCTTTCTGCCACGGCTCCATTACCACTACGAAGTCGGCTTCATCGCGTAAAGCTTCGTTCATGCTTCGTTCCAACTTTCTCCCTCCCGGAGAACCAAATTCTGTCATCTCAGCTGTTACCACCTCCACATCGGTCATGTCAGCTTCGGTGAGTTTCTTCTTAAAAAGAGACTCCATTGAGAACAGCTTTCCGACACGTTCCAGACCGACTAATAGCACTTTCATAAAATCAAATTTTAAAAGTTAATAAAAAGAAGGTACTGAAAATCCTTTCTCGAATTAAATGTAACAATTTAATTCGGTCAAACAAAACGAATAACAAAATATTAGCAGAAAATACACATTAATTATGATTTGATATACTCAAAATACAAATTATAATAAATTATCATCTACAAACGGCTTCCTTGAATGATATCTATCAAAATCGGACGCATTCCTCCGACAAAACATTCTACTGCAATCACCATCAGAATCAATCCCATCAGACGCATCATCACATTATTACCCGTTTCTCCAATAATGCGAACCAGTTTCGTAGATAAACGTAAAATAATATAAGTAAGTATATACACCAAAGCTATCACGGAAACAAGGGTAACTTTCAAACTCCATGTACGCGCATCATCCATCATGATAATACCATTGGCAATAGCGCCCGGTCCACACAACATCGGAATGGAGAGCGGCGTGATTGAAATATCGTTTGCATAAGCTTTGATCTCCTCGTCTTTCAACTTCGTATTGGTATAGCGTGCCTGCAACATATCGTAGCCTATCTTCAGGATGATAATACCTGCTGCAATACGAAATCCATTGGTAGATATTCCGAAAAACTTAAACAAGAACTGCCCGCAAAATGTAAATGCAATCAGTATAATAAAAGAAATGATTGTAGCTCTTTTCACAATATGTTGTCGCTCTTTTTCTTCCAGACCATTCGTCATTGTCAAAAAGACCGGCATTGTACCCAAAGGGTTTGTCAACGTAAAAAAAGAGGTAAAGCACAACAGTGCATAAGGTAAGATTGTATCCATAAAATATATATTTTAAAACCTAAAACAAAGATACAATAAAATCTGAGTTACGGATACAAAAAAGCCCCGAAGCGTTTCCG
>OHEU01000003.1_pt1 | contig 157677 bp, 118 predicted proteins | sample 1567341 | NCBI WGS metagenome assembly OHEU01 (sample SAMEA3879524, study PRJEB24766) | human gut metagenome | biome: human-associated habitat; feature: feces | place: USA | collected 1985/1987 | reverse complement strand
CAGACCAGATGTTTGCCGCCGGCTTCCTTCAGATTCCGTCTCACGGCGGACACCCCTGCCTTTGGCTGTAACCTTCCCACTATCAGGGCGGTTTAGGGACTTGCACCCTTTAGAGTATGTTCGTGCTGGACGAACAACAAAAAAAGTTTCCGAAGATTTCTCTTCGGAAACTTTGTGATCCCAATAGGATTCAAACCTATAACCTTTTGATCCGTAGTCAAATGCTCTATTCAATTGAGCTATGGGACCATTTCAGGTCTAAAGACCTGTATTATACTACTCGGTAGCGCCCTCTTCTTTGAGAACAACGAGCTTCTTCTCCTTAATTCTAGCCTTCTTACCAGAAAGGTTTCTGAGGTAGAAGATTCTAGCTCTGCGGACGTGGCCGACCTTGTTAACTTCGATAGAATCGATGAATGGAGACTGGAATGGGAAAATTCTCTCAACACCTACACCACTTGAAATCTTTCTTACTGTGAAAGTCTTGGTGAATGGAGTAGCACCGCTGATCTGGAGAACTACACCTCTAAATTTCTGGAGTCTCTCTTTGTCACCCTCTTTAATTCTGTAAGTTACGGTAATTGTATCACCGCCTTTGAACTTAGGGTAAGAAGCAACTTTCTCGTTTACAAAAGCCTGCTCTACTACTTTTATCAAATCCATTTCTAATCAATTTTTAAAGCGCAACGTTACCTTTAACTCAACGATTGTAAGAGGTTGCTTTGTTATTGGGATTGCAAAGGTAAGAACTATTTTTTAATCTGCAAACATTTTTGACAAAATTTTCACAAATTTCAGAAATTCTCCTTCATCTTATCGAAAAGGTTCTTGTCTTCCCTGCTGAGATTAGGCACGAATGACTCACTCTGACGCATTGACTCGAGCGCATCCTTCTCGCTTGATTTCAGCTTCTTAGGAATCCATACAAGATACTTCACATACAAGTCACCGGTGCCGCTGCCGTAGCCTTTGACAGCAGGCATTCCCCTGCCACGCAATCTCACTATGGTACCGGACTGGGTACCAGGCTCGATCTTAATCTTATATGTACCATCCAGACATGGAATCGCTGCCTCACCTCCCAGGATTGCATCGGTCACAGGAATAATCTTGGTATAGAACAGATTTTTGCCCTCACGCTTCAGAGACTCATGAGGAAGTTCTTCTATCACTACAAGAAGGTCTCCATTGATGCCGCCGGCCTTGGCTGCATGGCCCTGTCCCTGGAGAGTCAGCTGCATACCATCCTCGACACCGGCAGGTATATTGACGGTAACGGTTACGCGCTTGCGTACGAGACCTGTTCCACCGCATGTATGACAAGGATTGGAAACAATCTTTCCTTCACCGCCGCACCTTGAGCACGTCGTGTAAGTAACGGTACGTCCAAAAATACTGTTGACATATCTCTGCTCCTGACCTGAACCGTGACAAACCGGACAAGTCTGGATATCAGACTCATTCTTCGTTCCCTTGCCGCCGCAGTCAGGGCACTGCTCATACCTCTCGATGGAAATCTCCTTGGTAACGCCCTTGGCAATTTCCTCCAATGTAAGACGGACTCTAGTCCTGATATCACGTCCCCTCTGGACACGCTGCTGAGAACCGCCTCTGCCACCGAAGCCGCCGAATCCGGAAAAGCCGCCGAAGCCGCCCCCGTTTCCGCCGAAATCAAAGCCGGCACCAAACAAATCCTTAAGGATATCATTGATGTCAAAGCCACTGAATCCGCCGGCACCGCCACCGAAGCCACCTGACGGACCATTGAATCCGAACTGGTCGTATTTAGCCCTCTTGTCCGGATCACTCAGCACCTCATAAGCCTCAGATGCCTCCTTGAAATTCTCTTCAGCCGTCTTCTTCTCAGCATCAGTACCGCTCACCCATCTGTCAGGATGCCACTTGAGCGCGAGCTTCTTGAAAGCTGACTTTATCTCATCAGCGCTGGCCGTCTTCGCAACGCCCAGCACTTCATAATAATCTCTCTTTTCAGCCATAGTTACAAATACCTCCCTAGATTCCTACGACAACCTTGGCATAACGGAGAATCTTTCCACCGAGCATGTAACCAGTCTCGATAACATCATAGACAAGGCCCTTTTTATCCTCATCCTCGACAGGCACCTGAGCCACAGCCTCATGGAAATCAGTATCAAACTTCTGTCCTTTAGCCTCGATTTTTTCCAACCCCTTGGACTTCAAATACTTCATGAGTTTGTCATAAATGAGGGCAGTACCCTCCTTAGCTGCCTCATCGCTTGACTTGCTGAGAAGTTCCATAGCCCTCTCACAATCATCAAGAACCGGAAGAAGGCCCTTGATAGTATCCTTGGCGGCAGAATTGACAAGCGCGAGCTTCTCCTCGGAAGTACGGCGTCTGAAAGTATCAAACTCAGCCATAAGGCGCACATAATCATCCTTTTCCTTGGCAAGTTTAGCCTCTATATCTTTTTTCTCCGCTTCAAGTTTCGCTATCTTTTCTTTACAATGCCCTTTTTCATGGCACTCTTCCTCAGAAGCGCCATCAGACTTTTTGTCAGCATTGTCACATTTCTGCTCGTCACACTGACATGTTTCCTCAGAGCAAGGAGCCTCATTTTCCATCTTTTCCTGATCTTTTTTCAGCTCTTTCTCTTCTTCTCTTTGCTTTTTCATATCGTCTTAACCTTTTATATCTTTTTGAAAACAACCCACAAATGGTCGCTATAATAATCACCCACAACATATTAACCCGTATGGCCAGGCTGGGTTATCCACGACCATACAGCCCAATGGATGAGCAAATTATCTGCCACAGCGAAAAACTGACAAATTGACACCACAACCGGAGCGACATCATCCGCAATTACAAACCAAGCGGGGCCCGGCCATCAGGTCAAGCCCCACATAAAGCCCCGGAAGGATTCAACTTGCCGCGCACATCCACGCAAATCCGACCGGTATAGGTCAATGCTAAAGTTCAAACAGTTTTGCTGCTGCAACCGCGCAATTAATTCCGTCAATGGCAGAAGACACAATTCCTCCTGAATATCCTGCGCCCTCACCACAAGGGAAAAGACCAGGGACCTGAGGACATTGACAAGTCTCGGCATCACGGACGATACGCACCGGTGAAGAAGTTCTGGACTCGACACCAAGGAGAAGCGCATCCTCAGTGTAATATCCACGCATCTTATTATTAATCAGAGGGAAAGCCTTCTGAAGACGTGAAGCCACACACTCTGGAAGAAGCTCATACAAAGGCGCGGAAACCACACCCGGACGATAGGATGTCTCCGGCAAATCCTCTGACATCTGCTCCTCGCAGAAATCCACCATCCTCTGAGCCGGAGCGCAAAGTTTGTTCACAACACCATTTTCATCAGCCTCAGCATGCTCAGCAGCATAATCAAACATCTTCTTCTCTACATCATGCTGGAAGTTCAGCAAAGAGAACACACCATATTTCTTATATTCCTCAGGAACATCATCCGGTTCGATGGAAACCACCACACCGGCATTGGCCCACTTCGAATTTCTGGCCGAATTGGACATTCCGTTGAGAACAGTATAGCCGTCTTCAGTAGCGGACGGAACAAGAATACCTCCAGGACACATACAGAACGAGAACACGCCTCTCTCATCCACCTGCTCCACGAAAGAGTACTCGGCAGCAGGGAAACCAGGCTCCCACTGGCCACGATAACGGATCTTGTTGATAAGGGCCTGAGGATGTTCCACACGGACACCCATCGCGAAGCCCTTGGCCTGAAGTTCCCAGCCCTTCTTGTCGAAAAGTTCATAAATATCGCGAGCGGAATGGCCCGTAGCCACGATAACAGCCTTCGCCTTAAATGTCAATGCCGATTCCCCGTCTTTTTCATCAATGGCAGTCACGGTGATGACACCGTCCTCTCCCCTTTCAATGTCAGAGACTCTCGTCTGGAAATGATACTCGCCGCCATGCTCAATCACACACTCGCGGATATTGGAGACAAGACGCGGAAGTTTGTCCGTACCGATGTGAGGATGAGCGTCAATGAGAATGGACGGATCAGCACCGAAGTTCACGAACTGATGGAGAACCTCCCTATTGTCCCCTCTCTTCGAGGATCTCGTAAAGAGCTTGCCGTCAGAGAAAGTACCGGCTCCGCCCTCACCATAGCAATAATTGGAATCAGGATTCACGACTCCTGTCCTGGACAGCTTCGCGATATCCGGCTTACGGCCGCTTACATCCTTGCCGCGCTCCAGAACCACCGGCTTGAGGCCGAGGGTAAGGAGCTTCAATGCTGCAAACATACCTGCAGGACCGGATCCGATGACAATCACCGGCTCACCGGCATGAACATCCTGATATTCAGGAAGTTTATACTCCTCATACGGTTCATCCTTCCTGTAAGCCTCCACTCTGTAACGCATAGTTACGTCACCTCTGGCATCTATCGAACGATGCACGATATGGCAATGCGCATCGGCATTGTTCATCGTAGGCTGATATGACTTAGTCGGGTCAATGACATTGATAACAGCATTCGGTCTCAGACGCAGAGCCTCTGCAGCAGCCATCCTGATGTCATCCAGTCTGGGTTCTCTGCCCATGCGGCAGGATACTTCAAATTCTATCATTTTTCAAAAAAATTATCTTTCATTAAAAGCTCAAGTCCCCGGCAAATCAGGGAACTCTCGTGCCCCCTGTTAAAAATCCGCCATTCTCGATACCGGAGCCACATCAAGAGGAGTGCGCTCACCTGCAAGATAATGGTAATAGCCTGCAATGGCAATCATAGCCGCATTGTCCGTAGTAAACTTGAACTCAGGCAGATACGTATTCCAGCCACGTTTCTTGCCCTCCTCTTCGATACGATTCCTGAGACCGCTGTTCGCAGAGACGCCGCCACCGATGGTAATCTCCTTGATACCTGTCATCTTGGCCGCCTTGATGAGCTTGTCCATCAGAATATCTATCAATGCTTTCTGGAAACTTGCACAGATGTCTTCCTTGTTCTTTTCCATGAAATCAGGATCCTTGGCAATCTCATCGCGGACAAAATACAGGAGAGAAGTCTTGATGCCGCTGAAACTGTAGTCCAGTCCCGGGATATGGGGCTTCGCGAACTTGAAACGGTCAGGATCACCAAGTTTTGCAAGCTTGTCAATGACAGGGCCGCCCGGATAGCCGAGGCCCATCATCTTGGAGCACTTGTCAAAAGCCTCCCCAACAGCATCATCGATTGTCTGACCGAGAATTTCATAGTCAAGAGGACTGTTCACCTTGACTATCTGAGAGTTGCCTCCTGAGACGAGGAGACATAGATAAGGAAATTCCGGATGATGGTTTTCCTTGTCATACTGTTTCACGAAATCAGCCAGGATATGTCCCTGAAGATGATTGACCATCACCATAGGTATTCCGAGAGACACGCTCAGAGCCTTCGCGAAAGATGTTCCTACGAGCAAAGAGCCGAGAAGGCCCGGACCACGTGTGAACGCTATGGCAGTCAGTTCCTCCGGCTTAACCCCGGCCTTTTCCAGAGCCTGGCTCACTACAGGAACGATGTTCTGCTCATGAGCTCTGGACGCCAGTTCCGGAACGACACCGCCATAATCTTTGTGAACCTGCTGACTGGCAATAACATTGGACAATAGATACCCGTCCTTGATAACTGCAGCGGAAGTATCATCACATGATGACTCAATTCCGAGAATGATGTCTGTATGTTCCATTATCTTTCAAAAAACTCCAAATATGACGTGCAAAGGTAATAAATAATCTTTATCAGACGACAAAAACAGACATTGAACCGACATTATCCTCATGAAATCAAAACAAAATTAGTATTTTTGTATAATACAATTTTCTCTGGCCCCGGGACAGAGACTAAAACGACAGGAACTGAAAAAGGCAGTTAAAATAGTCTATCTGACAATCATGACCATAGTGGCGCTCATTGTCGCCGCTCTTATTGCCGTGCAGTCACCTGCCGTACAGACATATATGGCCGACAAAATCCTCGCTTCACTGAAAAACAGCATTGACGGGGACATCACCATAGGCAAGATCCACGTGGCGCCTTTCAAGGCAGTCATGCTGAAAGACGTGGCTGTCATTGACAGACATCCTTTTCCGGACACTTCAGGTGCCGCTCCTGTGGACACTTTCTTTTCCGCAAGATACGTGACGGCATCCCTCAGCGTAAAAAACCTCACGTCTCCCGACGGAGGCATATACCTGAGCTCCGCAAAAGTGACTGACGGACAGTTCAATCTCACGATCGAACCCGGCATTGACAGCGCCTCATCCAGCACTAACCTGAAACGCATTTTCCACCTCGGGAACTCCGACAAGAACGAAGAGAAGAATGACAAGGAAGTCTTCAGCATATCGAACGTGAAACTGGAAGGCATGAGGTTCAGGATGGTGAACTACAAGCAGGACAGGACCGCATACGGAAGTGACTCCATAAACTGGTTCGACCTGGATGTCAGTGACATAAACCTCTCGGGACGGGCCCTGAAACTGAAAGGCCCGGTAATGTCCGGCACATGCGACAAACTGTCGTTCAGGGAAAAGAGCGGATTCGAATGTCTCCTCCTCTCAGGAAAAGCAAAGGTAGGAAACGGAAAGACCATAGTGGATGACCTCAGAATCAAGGACGACTGGTCAGACATCACGCTGCCGTCTTTCGTGATGTCGTACAAAGATACGGATTCGTGGTCCTACTTCACCAGCGATGTCAGGATGACCGGCCAGATAAAGCCAAGTATCGTCAGCATGAAGACCTTGGGATATTTCGCACCGGCATTGAAAAACTTCCGGCTTGCAGCCCGCCTGGAAGGCGACGTTGACGGATACGTGAATGACCTGTCAGTCAAGAATATACACATCCGGACGAGCGACGCCGACGGATACCGGGACTGGGCGGACCACGAAGGACACGGCATTTCCGGCACCATTACAGGCTCCGTCGTCGGACTGCCGGACTCATACGGAATGATGACCGAAGCCACACTCAGCCACATCAGATTCACATCCTCCGGGCTGGAACACTTCATAAAAGGCTGGGCGCCCGGGGCATCCATGAACATTTCCAATCTCTGCAAAGGAAGCAGACTCGAATTCTCAGGAAGGATGCGGGGACCGCTCAACAGACTCCACGTCCACGGAATCCTCACCGACGGAGCGGGAAAGGTCAATGCCAATGCCCACATCTTCAATGTCATTGACAAGTACCGGCCGCTGGAAATCGGAGGAACCGTTCAGACTGAAAGTCTGGATATCAGCAGAATCGTCGCAGGCGTCCCGATAGGCCCTTGCGACATGAGGGCGGGACTTTCCGCGACATTGGCGGAAGACGGGCCGGATGTCCGCATCGACTCCCTCCACGTAGACAGGCTGAACGCGCTCGGATATGACTATACAGGCCTGTCGGCAGCAGGAACCTACAGCCAGGAGGCGTTCAACGGACGTATCGTCTGCAGCGACCCGAACCTCAACTTCCTGTTCCAGGGTATCTTCACGTTGTCATCCAAGACCAACAACGCGCTGTACAAGTTCTACGCAAACCTCGGATATGCAGACCTCAACGCCCTTAATATCGACAAGAGGGGCACTTCCAAAGTGAGCTTCACCACCCAGGCGAACTTCACCAGAGTAAGCGGAGAGGACATCATCGGAAACATCGATGTCAATGACATCTTGCTTGAGGATGACCATGGAATCCACAATATCGGAGACATCGAAATTTCATCACACGCCAGAAATGACATGAACAGGGTGAAATTCACATCGTCATTCGCAGACATTTCCTATGTAGGTTCCAAGTTCTTCGCCAGCTTCATGCGTGACCTTCAGACAGTTACGACAAAGAAAGAATTACCGTCACTGTACCGGGACCCGGGCAGCACATGGGACGGGAACAGATATGACCTTTCCTTCAGGTTCCATGACACGAAAGACCTGCTGTCATTCATCGCTCCTGGAGCCTATATCGCAGACAGCACGGCATTGACCCTAAGCATTGACGATGACGGGGCAATGGAAGCGAAGCTCAAGTCCGGACGACTGGCATACAAAGACAAATACCTGAAAGGCATTGACTTGCGCATCGACAATTCAGGAAAACAGTTGACGGGTATTCTCAATGCAGGAGAGGTTTCCGCCTCACCTATACTTGCAAAATCCTGCAATCTCCAGATTCTGGCGGACAACGACAGCATCGGGCTCGGGTTCAGATATGATAACGAAAGCGAATTGGCAAACAGGGGCGAGATAATCCTGAACGGAAACATTTACCGTGACGACAAGGATTCTCTTGCTGTCAGAGCCAGCTTCCTCCCTTCGTATATTTACTTTAAGTCAAATCTCTGGGAGATAGCCTCCAACGACATCAACATTCATAAGGAGACAGCAAAAGTGGACAGTCTTGCGATCATCGGAAACGGGCAGACGATTCTTCTGGACGGCGGATGGTCCGCATCCCAGACCGACACGCTGAGGCTGAATATGGACAAGTTCGACATCTCGCTCGTCAATGCGTTCACCAGCTTTGACATGGACATAAAGGGGCGTGTCACCGGACGTGCCATGCTCATTTCCCCGGCCCGTGAGAAGTCAGGACTCCTCATGGGAATCGTCTGTGACTCAACAGGTTTTGGAGGGCGGGAAGTCGGAACGCTTCGTGTCGGAGGTGTCTGGGATGAAGAAAAACAGGGCTTCAGTTACGCATGCAGGAATCTCCTATACGGCAACCAGACCTTCGGGGCCAACGGAAATTTCTATCCGAAAACCAAGCAGATTGAAGGAAAACTCTCCCTGTCAGGATTTGATTTGGGATATGCGGAACCATTCCTGAAATCCGTGTTCAGCAGCATGGACGGCCGTCTTTCAGGAGACATTTCATTCAACGGCCCGCTGGAGAAACTTGAGATTGACGGAAACGACCTGACTCTCGCCGACGGAAAACTCGGGGTGGACTTCACGAAAGTCACGTACAATGTATCCGGCCCGCTGTCCGTAAGCAGCAGTGGCCTGAGATTCCACAACATGGACATAAGCGACAGGTTCAATGCCAAAGGAACTGTCAACGGACTCATCGGCTGGGACCACTTCAGGGACATGACCTTCGACACCGGCATCAGGTTCAGCAAGATGGAGGTCCTGAATCTTAGAGAATCCGACAACCCGTCATTCTACGGCAATGTTTCGGCAACCGGTGAGGTCGCCATAACAGGGCCTCTCAATGCCATAATTCTCTCCGCAGACGCGAAGACCGACAAGCAGGGCGATTTCCATATTCCACTGAACACCTCGTCATCGGCAGGAACGTCCAACCTGCTGACATTCAAGGAGCCATATAAAGAAATAATCATTGACCCTTATGAGGAAATGATGCGGAGGCTCAAGGAAAAAGAGACGAAATCAAATGATTTCGGAGTAAGGCTGAAGGTCAATGCCACACCGCAGGTTTCCGCCAACATTGAAATAGACAAAGCAGCCGGAAACGTCCTGACCGGATACGGAAACGGACTCATTGACCTGGACATCAGGCCTAGCACCGGTGTTTTCAGCATCAACGGAAACTACAGCATCACGAGCGGTGTCTATCATTTCGTGGCTCTGGGAATCGCGAAGAGGGATTTCACCATACAGGACGGAAGTTCCGTGAGATTTACCGGAGACGTGATGGACAGTGACTTAAACATCAATGCATTATACAAGACTAAGGCATCTGTCGGGACATTGATAGCGGATACGACTTCCACTTCTACAAGAAGGACTGTGGAGTGCGGTATCGCCATTACGGACAAAATCAAGAACCCACGGCTGGATTTCTCCATCAACATTCCGGACCTGGATCCAACCACACAGGGACGGGTGGAAAGCGCACTGAACACCCAGGACAAGGTCCAGAAACAGTTGCTGGCACTTCTGCTCACAAACAGTTTCCTGCCGGACGAGCAGTCAGGTGTGACCAACACGTCTTCGTCAATGCTATACACCAATGTCTCGGAAATCATGGCGGGACAGCTGAACAATATACTCCAGAAGTTGGATATCCCGCTGGACTTCGGACTTGATTACCAACAGGATGTGAGCGGTTCCAACATATTTGACGTAGCTCTTTCCACAGCCTTGTTCAACAACAGGGTAATCGTGAACGGAACCATCGGAAACAGGCAGTACAAGTCCAGCACCTCAAGTTCGGACGTGGTGGGAGACCTTGACATTGATGTGAAACTCGACAAGCCGGGGGCAGTCAGGTTGAACCTGTTCTCCCACTCGGCTGACCAGTATACCAATTATCTGGACAACAGCCAGAGAAACGGTATCGGACTTACATACCAGAAAGAATTCAACACCTTCGGTGAAATGATACGGAACATGTTCCGGAGCAGGAAACGCAAACAGGAAATCGAGGCGGAAAAGCTTCAGGAACAGCAGAATGAGAGACAAATTAAAATCAGAATCGAAGCGGATGACGCAGCTAAAAAGAGAAAAAATGGAAAAAAGCAACAATAAGGGAAGACTCTTCCTGATTCCTTCCCCGCTGGGAGAAAATGACCCACGCGAGGTAATACCTGACGGAGTTTTGTCAATGCTGCCTAAGCTTACCACATATGTTGTGGAGGCTACGAGGACAGCCAGACGATACCTGTCCGCAGCCGGTCTCAAAGGACATATCCAGGAACTGGAATTCCATGAACTGAATGAGCATACGAAACCTGACGAAGTAAGGGAGCTTCTGACATTGTTCGACAACGGCAATGATGTCGGACTGATTACAGAAGCGGGACTCCCGGCTGTCGCCGATCCGGGTTCTCAGCTCGTAAGTCTGTGCCACAAGGTCGGCATTGAAGTCGTGCCTTGTTCCGGTCCTTCTTCGCTCATGCTGGCATTGATGGCATCCGGCCTCAACGGACAGTCATTCGCTTTCCTCGGATATATCCCGGCCAAGACTGACGAGAGGAGGCAGGCACTGAAAAGCATTGAAAAACATTCTCTTACGGAGCGACAGACAAAGCTCTTCATCGAGACTCCGTACAGAAACGAGCAACTTTTCAGGGATATTCTTTCCACATGCCAGAACTCCACTGAACTGTGCATCGCAGCGAACATCACCATGCCGGACGCATTCATAAAGACCAAGACCGTCGGAGAATGGAAGAAATGTTCAGAGGGGAAGGAAATCATAGGCAAGCGCCCGTGCGTATTCCTGATTCTCGCCCATAGAAATGCTTAAAATATTGAATATGACCAAGAAAGCATCATATATAACTCTCGGCTGCAAGCTTAACTATGCCGAAACTTCCACCTATGAAAGGAATTTCATGAAGGAAGGATATGAATCCGTACCCTGGACAGAGAAGGCCGACCTTTATGTCATCAACACATGTTCCGTCACGGAACATGCTGACAGGAAATCGCGCAATATAATAAGGAAGATTCACAGGACAGCGCCTGAAGCAACTGTCATCGTGACAGGATGTTACGCACAGCTGAAGCGTGCGGAGGTGGAAGCGCTCGAAGGCGTCAGCCTGATTTTCGGTGCGGACGAGAAGAGTTCGCTGGTAAAGACCACACTCGAATTCATCGGGGGACGCGAGTCAGTGCCGCAGGACCTTTCCGCCAATGATACTTTCGCTGCCTATTCAAGCGGTGAAGAGAGGACAAGGTCATTCCTGAAGGTCCAGGACGGATGCGACAACTTCTGCGCATACTGCACCGTTCCGTTCGCAAGAGGCCGCAGCCGCAGCATATCCATCGCCACCGCCGTAGAGGAGGCCAAGAAGATTGCCGCTGCAGGAGTAAAGGAAATTGTGCTCACCGGCGTCAATACAGGAGATTTCGGAAGGAAGACAGGAGAGAGTTTTCTGGATCTGCTCAAGGCTCTCAATGACGTGGAAGGCATTGAAAGATACAGGATTTCTTCCATTGAACCGAACCTTCTCACGGACGAGACCATCGACTGGATAGCCTCAGGGACCAAGTTCCAGCCGCATTTCCATATTCCGCTGCAGAGCGGAAGCGACACTCTGCTGAAGGATGTCGGCAGGAAATATACGACTGAGTTCTTCGCTTCGAAGATTGACTACATCCGTGAGAAAATGAATCCGAAGGAGGGTGAGGTCAATGCTGACGGAAGCAGGAAACCTGACGTGTTCTTCGGCATTGACGTAATCGCGGGACTTCCGGGCGAGACCGACGAACTTTTCCTCGAGACGTATAACTTCCTGAAAGACAGGGTGCGTCCGGCATTCATCCACATCTTCCCTTACTCCAGGAGGCCCGGGACGAGGTCTGCCGCACGCAAGGACCAGGTTCAGGACTGCATAAAGACAAGGAGGGTGTCAATGCTGGAGGAACTTTGCAAGTCGCTCAACGAGGAGTTCATCGCATCGCAGAAAGGTGTACGGGAGAACGTCCTTTTCGAGGAGAGCTGCAACAACGGCATGATTGCAGGCTACACCGGCAATTATATAAAGGTAGAGAGGCCGTGGGACGAATCTCTCGCAGGAAAAATCGTGGAGGTGACATTATGAAGGCCAGACTCACATTTCTCGGGACAGGAACGTCCCAGGGAGTTCCAATCATAGGATGTCAGTGCAATGTGTGCAAAAGCATTGACCCTCATGACAAAAGGTTCCGCTCGGCGGCATTGGTGGAGTATGGAGGCCTGACAGTACTTGTGGATGCCGGTCCGGATTTCCGTATGCAGATGCTGCGTCAGGGCATCTCTCATCTGGATGCCATCCTGCTGACACACAGCCACAGGGACCATACCGGAGGACTGGATGACGTAAGGTCATTGAATTACATTGACCAGCGTGCTGCTGAAATCTATTGCGAGCAGTCTGTCCTGGATTCTCTCAAGGAGGGTTTCGACTATGTTTTCGCGAAGAGGAAGTATCCCGGGGCTCCGGAATGGAACATACATCTCATTGACGAAAGGCCATTCTTCGTGGAGCCTGGAGATGAGGACAGGAAACTTGTATGGGTGCATGACAAGGGATATTGCTATCAGAATCCGGATGGTTCGACGACTCCTACTGATGACAACATCGTGTCGGAGGCGGAGCATGCAGAGGACTCTGATTTCTCCGGAGAGCTGAGATCGTCCACAGGAAAGGGCATTGAAATCATTCCCATCAGGGGAATGCATGACAAAATGCCTGTTCTGGGATTCAGGTTCGGCAAAATTGCGTATATTACGGACATGAGTCTGTTGCCTGACAGGGAGCTCGTAAAACTACAGGGGCTGGAACATGTTACCCTCAACACGGTGGGATATAAGCCTCACCACTCGCATTTCTCTCTTTATCAGGCAATTGACGTAGCCCGGAAAATCGGCGCAAAACATACGTGGCTGACTCATCTGTCACATACGTTTCCTGTCTATGGAGATTTCTGCGGACAGCTTGGGGAGATTGCGCCCGACATCGACGTAAGGCCTGCGTATGACGGACTTGCAATAGAAGGGTAATTTATATTTAAGAGAATATGGAAAGCATTGATAATAATACAGTTACAGAGCCCATGATTTCTTTCAGGGATGCGGAAATCATGAACGGTGAGACTTCTGTGATATATGACTTGGATATGGATGTATATCCTGGGGACTTCGTATATATAGTAGGTAAGGTGGGAACCGGCAAGACTTCCATCATCAGGACCATCATTGCGGAAAACCCTCTGACAAAGGGAAAGGGAACCGTATGCGGATACGAATTGAACGGTATCAAGGATAAGGACATTCCTTATCTCAGGCGTAAGATCGGTGTCGTTTTCCAGGATTTCCAGCTGCTGATGGACAGGAGCGTGGAGGACAATCTGGGGTTTGTTCTCATGGCTACCGGATGGAAGGACACGGAAAAAATCGACAAGAGAATCCGTGAGGTTCTGGAGAATGTGGGCATGGAGAACAAGGCGCACAAGATGCCTCACCAGCTTTCTGGCGGTGAACAGCAGAGAATTGCCATCGCAAGGTCTCTCCTGAATGACCCGGGCGTGATAATTGCTGATGAGCCGACCGGAAACCTTGATGCCGAAACCGCTGACGGTATCATGAAACTTCTCACGGGCATCAACAGGACCAAAGGGACTGCTGTGGTCATGGTTACTCATAACCGTAATATTTTCGACAGCTATCCCGGAAGGGTCATGCTCTGCAAGGACGAGAGTTGCAAGGAAATGTTGTAGGACTATGACGAAGAAGGACAGATATAAGGGAATCGTAGCCTGGTTCGAGGAAAATGTGCCGGTAGCAGAGACTGAACTCCACTACGATACGCCTTTCCATCTCCTGATTGCAGTCATTTTGTCTGCACAGTGCACGGACAAGCGTGTCAATATGGTGACGCCTGCCCTGTTCGAGGCCTATCCGGACCCTCAGACACTGGCAAAAGCAAGTTTCGATGAGGTTTTTCCCTTCGTCAGGAGCATTTCCTATCCGAACAACAAGACAAGCCACATCATCGAGATGGCCCGGAAGCTTGTCAATGATTTCGGCGGGGTCGTCCCGTCTGACATCGATGAACTTATGAGTCTTCCCGGTGTCGGCAGAAAGACTGCCAATGTGGTGGCTTCCATCGTCTATGACAAGCCTGTCATCGCGGTAGATACACATGTCAGCCGTGTTTCCAGGAGGCTTGGGCTGTCTGACGGCAAGACGCCTGAGGCTATCGGAAAGGAACTTGAGGCCAACATTGACGAGGACAAAAGGGCCATTGCCCATCATTGGCTCATATTGCAGGGACGATATGTCTGCACTGCAAGAAAGCCGCACTGCGAAGAGTGCGGACTGAAGGTGTGGTGCCGGGAGTATAGCCGGAACCTGCGCAAGAATGAACTTAAAATTTGATAAGTAACACATAACAATATGCACGAGATTATTCATTTCACTTCTGAAAACATATTTCTTATCGGGTCAATCCTGGTATTTACAGCTATAGTCGTTTCCAAGACTGGAAACAAGTACGGAGTTCCTTCCCTCCTCATATTTCTCCTGGTCGGAATGTTGTTCGGCAGTGACGGACTCGGAGTTGTATTCGACAATTATAATCTCGCGCAATTTCTCAGTATTGTCGCATTGTGCGTTATCCTGTTCACTGGCGGACTTGAAACAAAATTCAAGGAAATCCGTCCCGTAATCGGACCTGGTGTCGTGCTTTCGACCCTGGGCGTCTTCCTTACGGTCATATTCACGGGAGCATTCATCTATTTCCTTTCCAGAATTGAGCGAATCGGATTGTCGCTGTCCATCGTGATGTGTTTCCTGCTGGCAGCGGTAATGTCCTCTACGGATTCGGCCTCTGTATTCAGCATATTGAAAAACAGCAAGATGAGGCTCAAGCAGAATCTGAAGCCGATGCTGGAGCTGGAGTCCGGTAGTAACGACCCGATGGCGTATGTCATGACGATTGTGCTCATCCAAGTTGCAAAGCTTCTTTATGAACCGGCATCAAGCATAAGCGGCATCAACTATTCCCATCTGATTCTCAGTTCATTGCAGACACTTTTCCTGCAGATGACCATCGGTTCTCTGGCCGGTGTCGCTATCGGTTTCGCAACCGTATGGACTCTGAAAAGGGTCAAACTGAACAGTGCTCCGCTCTACTCGATTTTGCTTCTTGCGGTCAGCCTCTTCGCATTCTCGATGACCCAGATGATTCAGGGCAACGGCTATCTGGCAGTATATATCGCAGGCCTCATCATAGGAAACAAGCCGATGAACAACAGAAAGGAGATTCTCTCCTTCATGGACGGCATGACCTGGATTATGCAGATCGGAATGTTCCTCAGCCTCGGTCTGCTCGTCAATCCTCATGAGATGCTGCATGTCGCACCTATCGCTCTTCTCATCGGTCTTTTCCTGATATTTGTAGGACGTCCTCTTACAGTATTTCTCTGTCTCCTGCCATTCCGGAAGATATCTTTCAGGGCCAAGTTGTTCACTTCGTGGGTCGGCCTGAAGGGTGCTGTTCCTATCATATTCGCTACTTACCCTATCGTGGAAGGGATTCCGGGTTCGGAACAGATTTTCAATATCGTGTTCTTCATCACTCTGCTTTCCTTGATTTTCCAGGGCATGTCCATCCCAAGGGTTGCGAAAATGCTTCATCTGAATCTTCCTATGGAGAAGGTTCCTGAAACATTCGGCATCGAGATTCCTGAGGAGGCGGGCAAGCTTCAGGATTATACATTGACAGATGATGACCTTGAAGGCGGCAACACTCTCAAGGAAATCCAGTTTCCACAGGGCGCAAGGGTGGTAATCATCCGAAGAGACGACAAGTTCATCATTCCTGACGGCAGCGTAGAACTGCAGAGCGGTGACCAGCTTCTCATCATATATGGAGAGGCGGATGAAAGCCACCATATTCTCGGCAAGCTTTAGTAATCCTTAAAAAACAACTTAGGACAATTTGAAGATTTCAAGACAGAAAGGTTAAGGAAATAACGTTATTGTAACAACTCGACACTATCTTTGCGGCAACAACGGAAATTATGGAACTCAAGAAAAAAATTCTCGTTGTAGATGACGAAGTCGACATTTGCAACATTCTGAAATTCAATCTGGACAAAGCCGGATTCGAGACAAGTATCGCACACTCGGCAGAAGAGGCACTGACAAGCGGAGTTGCGGGTTATGACCTTCTGCTTCTGGACATCATGATGGAGGGAATCTCGGGAATGCAGATGGCTGCCATGATGAAAAAGAATCCTGAGACAGCAAACATTCCGATTATTTTCGTGTCGGCCAAAGATACTGAGGATGACAAGGTGGACGGGTTTGGCATCGGTGCTGATGACTACATTTCCAAACCGTTCTCCATCAGGGAACTGATTTCCCGTGTGGAGGCGGTCCTCCGTAGGACATCTGCCACAAAGGAATCTGCCGGCAATCAAAGCATTATCACATACAAGGGGCTGACAATCGATATTGACAGAAAGAGCGTTACCGCCGATGGAGTTCCGGTCGAACTGACCAAGACCGAATTCGAGATTCTTCAGCTTCTTCTGAGCAATTCCCCTCATGTCTATACCAGGGAAGAGATCCTGTCCAAAGTCTGGCCTGACGAGGTCATCGTTCTCGGAAGGACGGTCGATGTCAATATTACCAGACTCCGCAAGAAACTTGGTGAGTATGGGGCTTGTATTGTGACCAGACACGGTTATGGTTATTGTTTCGAACAAAAATGAAAACCATTGCATCCAGACCAAAGATATCGCTGACCTCCCGGCTGCTTCTGCTTGTAGCTACGATTTTCGTGTCTTTTGCGATGTTTTTCATCTTCTTCCAGTATCAGAGGGAGAAGAAGTATCGTATAGATATTCTTAATACCAGACTCCAGATCTGCAATGAAGATGTCAGGGATCTGATTCTGACGGATACGGCAGCATTGACAAGATATGAGGCAAGGCTTCTTAATGACGGCATCAGGGTTACTGTCCTCGATACCAGCGGCAATGTCCTGTCAGACAGTCAGGCTTCTGATTTGTCCAAGATAAAGAATCATCGCGACAGGTCTGAGATCCGTCAGGCAATGTCCTCCGGAGAGGGTTATGCCATCAAGCGTTCTTCTTCTACGCTTGGAGGCAAGTGGTTCTATTCCGCCACTGCGTTCAAGGATGACGGTATCATTGTCCGTTCCGCGCACATATATGATGTGCCGCTGATGACAATGCTTTCTGATGTCAACGGTTATCTGTGGCCAGTTCTTGCATTGTCAATACTGCTGCTTTTCGTCTATTACCTTTACATGAGACGTATCAAGATGAATATCAGACAGTTGAGCATTTTCGCAGACATGGCCGAGCATAATTTTGACATTGAAAATGCCGATATCCGTTTTACCGACGATGAACTTGGCGAGATTTCCCAGAACATTGTACGTCTATATGCCAAGCTTCAGAACAGCGAGGATGACAAGACCCGTCTGAAGCGTCAGCTGACCCAGAATATCGCACATGAGCTCAAGACGCCTGTAAGCAGCATCAGGGGATATCTCGAGACTATCATTGACAATCCCGACATGGATGACAAGACGAAGGCTGATTTCATGGAGCGTTGCTATGACCAGAGCGGAAGGCTTAGCAATCTCATTTCGGACATAACGATGCTTTCCAAGATTGATGATGCGTCAGGAAGTTTCACGACGGAGCACATTGACATTTCTTCTCTCCTGGAGGGTATCAGGAATGATGTGGAGCTCCAGCTTGAGAACAAGAAAATGAAGTTCCTCATTCTTGTGGCGCCGAAGACTGTTGTCAATGGCAATCAGTTGCTGTTGTATTCCATTTTCAGAAATCTGACTGACAATGCGATAGCTTATGCCGGTGAGGGCACAACGATAACTGTACAGTGTCCTAAGGAGGACAGCAACAAGTATTGGTTCATCTTCTCCGACAACGGGGCCGGTGTTTCCGAAGAGCATCTTCCCCACCTGTTCGAAAGGTTTTACCGCGTGGACAAGGGCCGTTCCAGAAAACTCGGCGGAACGGGGCTTGGTCTTGCCATCGTAAAAAATGCCGTACTGATTCATGGCGGCTCGATTTCAGTGAAGATCGGAAGGGCAGGCGGTCTGGAGTTCAGGTTCTCCTTGCCGAAATAATATAGGCCGCGCTTCCGCGCGGCCTACATTATTTTCTAAAGATATTTCACCGGATTGCTGCGTCCTGCGAACAGGCTGGTAACATCCTTACCCACGAAATCGCCCTCACGGACCTTCTCCCCCTCAAACTCGAATCTGCCTGGAGCAACCTTAGATTCAACCCATCTGACAGGCTTATAAACAGCAACTATAACTCCATCAGAAACAGCCAATACATAATTGATAGATTCAACCCTCTTCTTGGAAACCCGCCAATACTTTCTTGCACACTCATAAGTCGAACCTCTTCCGTCAGGATCATGTCTGTTAGGATATGTCTTGGAGATATTCACTGCCATGAGATTCTTACCATCAAGGATGGTGTCGGTAAACAAAGTCTGAACAGCTGGCATAATCTAAAGTTTTAATGTTTCGATAGTCACTCTTGAAGGTGAACGACGTAAACCTGACCAAATTCGCCCAACCACGCTCACTTGGACATTGCCAAGATAGGATATTTTATCGATTTAAAAAACATTCCGGCACACATTCTTGAAAAAAATCAGCCAAACAGGCATTTTTTTCAGGAACGACAGCAGAACCCGAAGACAACCTCACTTGCGGCGGAGAACCAAGACATCAATCTCCGGCCAGGCACCCCAGCGGTAAGCGATATTGCCGCCCGTGCCGGTGCTCACAAAAAGACGGCGCTCCCCTTCAGAATAAAGGCCTCCCCACTCGTTATAAAGGAACATTGACGGCGAAAAATTGCCGATACGGAACTGCATCGCATGGGTATGGCCGGAAAGGGTCAGGTCAATGTCAGTGTCCGGCAGGACCTTCCTACGCCAATGCGTAGGGTCATGACTCATAAGGACTTTGAAAATTCCTGACGGAAGATCGGCCTGGGCCTTGGTCAAGTCACCACGTTCAGGGAAAGGCGGACGACCGTCATTCTCGACACCGATAAGAGCAATGCTGTCGCAGCCATGACGGATGATACGATTCTCATTGAGAAGCAAATCCATGCCGGCAGAGCGCTCCATCCCTATCAGACGACGCTGCTGCACCTCCTGCTCTCCGGGAGAATCATAATGGACATAACCGAGATAATCATGATTGCCCATGATGGAGAACACCCCGTCAGGAGCATTCAGACGGGACAAGACATTGACAAAAGGCTCCAGTTCATCAGGAGAAAGATTGACCATGTCACCTGTGAACAGAATGACGTCAGGAGAACTGGCATTGACCTTCTCGACGATAGTAGAGACGGTTTCCGGCGAGAACTCGAACGTACCGATGTGCAAATCAGAGATTTGGGCTATCCTGTAGCCGTCAAAGGATGATGGCAAGTCCGCAAACGGGACCTCTATTTCATTGACTATCACATGGCGCCAGCCGAAAACAAGACCATATAACGCCATGCAAGTCACCACAGAAGATGCCGCGATGCCTGATATCAGACCACATTTGGAAAACGGTTTCCAGAAGAGAGAACCCATGCGTCCGATGAAAGAGAACACGGCAAAAACGCCTTGGGGAATGAAATAGGCGGTGATGAGAGCCGTCATCAGATACCAGCCAAGCATGCTGGAGCCACCTAATGCCACACAAAGCACAAGAAGGATGAGCGGTAGCCAATGCAGCCATTTCGCCCATCCTTTATAATGTCTGAGATATATGAACCATATCCAAAGGGAAGCGGCAACGATGCCGACCATCCCGAAAAGCACAAACTTCATTTCGTTTCCGAATTTGACAATCCCCGAAGAGGATTACTGACGGGCGGAACGAACTGCAAAAATCAGGCCCTCCCCTCAGAAAAATGTCTTGCGGCACGAAGCATATGTTTCAGTGAACTTGCCATCTCTTGAGTCTCCTGAAGGATATTCAGATAGACATATGACACGGTAATATTCTCACGTCCGGCCTGCATACGGGCCATCTGCTCGTCACGAGTCTGGGAAAGACAATGCTTGAAGGCATCACACTGCTCGTTAAGTTTCTGGACATCAGTAAAATCACCGGCACTGATTACCCCGCAGACACGCTTGAGAAGATAAAGCAACGTGTCACGCAATGGAAGGAACTCCTTGACACGCTCCTTATCGAGCGGAACGAAACTGTTGTCAATATGCTCCTCGCAAGGGTCACAGATTCGCCTCAGACTATAAAGCATATCCTCGCAACTGTTGATTCCGAGATGGAACCAGGTGTTCTTTTCGATTGCGACATCAGGGTCGATACGCCTGAGACCGAGCATCTCCTTACGTCTGGTCTGTTTAAGTTCCATACGCTCCCTCCTCAATCCGGTCACAGCCTTCTGGAGCTTGCCCAAATCCTCGGACACAAATCCGTCAGTCACTTGGAAATACGTGTCATTCACAAACTCAAGGAACTGCGCATTGCTTCTGGAGATGTGGGAAGACAGCAGGCGCAAAGTCTCGGCGCTGTCCTCGGATGTAATCATTTCATTGAAAATGACATCCCCATTCTCCTCATCCCTCTTCTGCTTGTATTTGATATTGCTCCTGACAAGAAGGAGAATCGCGAGCACCACAATTATGGCAGCGGCCCAAAGCCCGCCAAGCGTCATTATAAGCGCCACGAGGAAACAGAGGATGAACGCGGCTCCGGCAGTAATGAACCATCCGCCGATAACTGAAATGACACCGGTAATACGGAACACCGCACTTTCGCGTCCCCATGCCCTGTCCGCAAGAGACGTACCCATAGCCACCATGAAAGTGACATAAGTGGTAGAAAGAGGAAGTGTCAATGATGTACCGAGGGCTATGAGGAGGCTGGAAACCACCAGATTGACAGTAGCCCTGATTTCATCGAAGGCTGCCCCGCGAGGCAAGACGACATTCTCATTGTTGAATCTGGCATTGATCCATCTCTTCACTCTCTCAGGCACGAGTTCGGAAATTCCGGCAGCAGTGTTGGTACTGAAACGGACCAGGATTCTGGCCATCTTGGAAGAACCGAACATCTCATCGCCGGCATCCTGACGGGCCAGGTCAACGGAAGTCTTTACGACATTGAAAGCCTTCTTGGAAGTCGCAAGCGAGATGACCATTATAGTTCCCGCAGCAACCAGGAACAGAACCGGAGTCTTGGCCGGGCCATTGAGCGAATCCATCATGAAACCGGCATAGTCACCGTTTCCATTGGCCATAAAATCAGTATAAGAAGCAAAGCCGGCAAGAGGGACTCCGATGAAATTGACGAGGTCATTACCGGCAAAGGCCATGGCCAGAGCAAAGGTTCCGGCAAGAACCAGCACCTTGAACACACTGATTTTCAGGAAGTAAAGAATCTGGGACAGTATAGCGAAAGTCACGAAACAGATTCCGCAGATTGTCCACTGGTGAGTATTCATCCATGCCTTGGCATCAGCTGTCATGAAAGAGAAGTTGCCGACACCTTTGATGAGCATGAAATAGACGATAGCAGTAAAGGCGATGCCGCCGAAAATGCCGATTTTCCATTTCAATGCCTTGTTGTTATATGTAAAGGTAAAAATCAGTCTGGAGATATACTGGACGAAGGTACCGACTGCGAAAGCGATTGCCACTGAGACAAATATCGCCATAATCATTGTCAATGCCTTGCTTGTGTTCATGAGTTCGCCCGCATTGATGGCAGAGTCGCCGAAAGTTTTTATCAATGCTATTGCGACAGTACCTCCGAGGAGTTCGAACACCATGGAAACTGTCGTGGACGTAGGAAGTCCCAGCGTATTGAAAATGTCGAGCAGGACAATGTCAGAGGCCATCACGGCCAGATAGATGAACATCACGTCCTGGAAAGAGAACATCGAAGGATGGAAGACACCATTCCTCGCGACATCCATCATTCCGTTGCTCATAGTCGCACCGAAGAAAATACCCACGGCGGCCACCGTAAGAATGGTCCTGAAGGTAGCGACCTTTGCTCCGATTGCAGACTGAAGGAAATTCACCGCATCGTTGCTGACGCCTACCATAAGGTCAAAGACTGCCAGGACAAACAGAAATACCACAAAAGCCAGATAAACTGATCCCATATAAATACTGCTATAAATACTACATTTTACTCAAGTTTCGCAAGTTGTCAAACTTGCTGAACGTTAGTGCGAATTTGTGTGGTGCCACTCGTTCGAAGGCTGTAAGCCCAACGCACTATTTATGTGCACGTTACCCTCTCCCTAAATCCCTCCCCTCGGGGAAGGGACTTACCCTCGCCCTCCCGGGCTCTAAAAGCGGTGTTTCGCACTTGCGAAACTTGAGATTTTATTTATCAATGCAAATTTCGCATGATAATATTATATGGATGTTTCGTGGATATTACATTTTTGTTACTGTACGCCTCACAGCCGGGCAGAACGGTGTTTTCAGACAGTCTGACGGCGGACCGCGGCCACAAGCCAATTCGAAGACTTCCTGTCGCCAAAGTCAATGCCGATTCCGAAGATATGCACATTCCCTCCGGACGACACCTTCAGTTTTTTCCTGAGTCCGTCGCTGGTCATGGAAATATTGCGGGCAGACACTTCCGCCTTAGGATATTCCGCGCTGAAAGCCCTTATCAACTGTTTGTTAAGAGGAACGACATCTACAATATCGAACACCTTGCCGAAGAACTGCATGTCAGAATCCCCTTCCGGAGCATCCGACGAGAAATACAAATGCGTGGAACGGGCAGCCTTGACCAGGCCGGCGCCCAGAGACGAACACACGGCATTGAAAAGGCCTGCCTTGGCCAATGCCTTGCCCGGCTCGAACAACATTGACATTGACCTCAACCCTTCTTCATCATTGAAAAATTGCGGCACCGAATTCTCCTCTGACGAGGAATCAAACTTCTTGACATGACCGTTTTCATTGACAATCAGCGTGTAAGCGACATCTTCAGACGGGCCGGCAGGCACGAGATGGAGCAGCAATTCCTTGCACTCCCCCGCAGCAGAAACGACATGGACGGCCCTCGTGGCTGCGCCCGCAGCAAGCAGACGGCGCACCAGCATCGAAATGTCCGCCATCGGAGAAAGTTTGACCAGCAGGGACGGGGCGACCGCGAAAAGTTCTTTTGTCAATGTCAGGATGTCGGGGCTGCAATCTTCCAGCAGGAACACCTTGCTGCCTGTGGCTGAGCGCCTTGCAGGATCCATATATATGAGGTCAGGCCTGAATGCACGCAGCCTGTCCCAAAACGGAGCCGACAGTGCCGACTCAGGCTCCACGCAAAAACAGGACACTTCTATATTATGGGAGCCGAGTACCCCGAAGTTATGCCCTGCCGCCTCAGCCCTGTCCGGATTCATCTCATTATACATCACGGCAGAGGCAATTCTGGAAAAGGCCAGGCTGTCGGCCCCAAGACCACCTGTAAGGTCGGCCATTCTGAAAGACGGGTTTTCAGAACATATATCTTTGGCTACCAAAGCTTTGTATTCAGCAGTAGCAGAGGAACTTGACTGCTCCGCACAAATCCTGTCCGGATAGATGATCTCCGGCTCGGCATACCATTCAGGCAGTTTCGTGCGGATTTTCCTCCTGCATTCAATGATTGTCGCGGCCTTGTCAATGTCAATCCTCGGCCACTTTCCGCGTGAAAGCAGCAATCCTGCGACATCGTCGTCAGCATGTTCCAGTATAAAGTCTCTCAATGTCATATTCCCGACAGGCCGGCATAACACAGCCGGGCACAAAGTTACTCTTAAATTCCGCCATTGCCAAACGGCCGAAAAACTTTCAAATACGGGGAATGATTTGTATTTTTGCAAAGTTTGGATATACATACTAAATCATATAATTATGGCAAAAGATTTTAGAGAAGTTGCCCAGAGTTGGCTTGACGGAGATTTCGATCCGGAGACCAAGGGCAAAGTCATTGAACTCAGAAACAGCGACCCTGCCGGATTTGAAGATGCTTTTTACCGCAATCTGGAATTCGGTACCGGTGGACTTCGAGGAATCATGGGTGTCGGCACGAACCGTATGAACAAATACACTGTCGGCATGGCCACACAGGGACTTGCAAACTACATCAAGGCTCATGCAGCCGATTGCAAAGACGCTTATGGCGACCCTATCAATCCTGAAGATGTACGTGTCTGCATCTCATTCGACAGCCGAAACAACAGCAAGCTTTTTGCGAAAATCACAGCTGACGTCATGTCCGCAAACGGAATGCACGTCTTCCTGTTCGACAATATCCGTCCTACACCAGAGCTCAGTTACTCCATCAGAGAGAAAAGAGCCATCGCAGGTGTCATGGTGACGGCATCACACAATCCTAAGGAATATAACGGATACAAGGTTTTCTGGTCAGACGGAGCACAGATTACATCACCTGTAGATAAGGATATCGTAGCTGAAGTCGCAAAGATTACCGACCCGGCACAGGTACGTTTCGAGCCTAAAGAGGAATGCGGCGAGGTCGAACTCATGGGAAAAGATGTGGATGAGAAATACCTCCACGACATCCTCTCCCTCACACTCACCCCGGAAGCATGCAAACGTCACCCTGAACTCAAATTCGTCTATACCCCGCTTCACGGCTGCGGTGTGAGACTCGTTCCTGAGTGCCTCCACAGACTCGGATTCAGACATGTCTATCATGTTCCCGCACAGGACGTAAGCGACGGAGACTTCCCTACAGTAGCCTCACCTAACCCGGAGGAACCTTCTGCAATGAAGATGGCCCTTGAGGTAGCGGACAAGGAGGGTGCGGACATAGTTCTGGCTACAGACCCGGACGCAGACCGTATGGGAATTGCCGTAAGGGACAACGACGGCAAGATGGTCCAGTTCAATGGAAACCAGACAGGTTCAATGCTTACCTATTACATCCTTTCACGCTGGAAGGAACTCGGCAAGCTCACACCTGAGACATATGTCGTGAAGACCATCGTGACCACCGAACTCATAACCGAAATCGCAAAGAGCTTCGGGGTGAAGATTTACAATGTCCTCACGGGATTCAAGTACATTGCCGAGGTCGTAAAACGCAACGAGGGACACGGAGAGTTCATCTGCGGCGGCGAGGAAAGCTACGGATTCAATGTCGGACAGTATGTCCGTGACAAGGATGCCCAGATTGCATGCTCAATGGTCGCAGAATGTGCGGCTTGGGCAGAAGACCAGGGACTTACCCTCTACCAGCTCATGCAGAAGATATACAAGGAGTACGGATACAGGAAAGAAGGCCTGACATCTCTCGTCCGCAAGGGCAAGACCGGTGCAGAGGAGATTCAGAAAATCATGGTTGACATGCGCCAGAATCCTCCTAAGGAGCTTATCGGCTCACCTGTAGTGAAAGTCGTGGACTATCTCAAGACCGAGGAGACCGGACTTCCTTCTTCAAATGTCCTCCAGTTCTTCGATGAGGCCGGAGACGTAGTGTCAGTCCGTCCTTCAGGTACCGAGCCTAAGATCAAGTTCTACTTCGGAGCCAAAGGCGATGATGCAGATGCCAAGATCGAAAGACTCAAGGAGCAGTTCATAAAATAACTCCTCAGGGAATAAACTCAAGAAACCCGACACGCGTTTGGTTCGCGTGCCGGGTGTCTTTTTTAAGGATTACTTAATCCTTATCAGCAGATTATTTCCCGCACAGGTAATGCAGCCAGAAGTCGTGGTTGGCTTCGAGAAAATGGTTTCCCTGGTAGCCGCGATAGCCGTGCATACCGTCTGGGTAAATCATGAATTCGAACTTCTTCCCGTGCTTCTGCAACTCATTGATAAGCTGCATGGTACTCTGGAAATGGACATTGTCGTCACCGGTGCCGTGAGTAAGCTTGAGCATAACCGATTCATCCCCGTCAAAAGTCGGCTTGTACTGCGACGCATAGCTGATTACGCGAGAATCACGATATCCTTCAGGGTTTGTCTGAGGAGTCTCCATGAAGCGCTCGGTATAATGGCTGTCATAGAGAATCCAGTCATATACTCCACCGCCTGCGATACCATAATGATAGTAGTCTGAAGCCGTGAAAAGAAGCATTGCGGTCATGGTTCCTCCGAAAGAGAAACCTTCCACGCCAATCTTGTCAGCCTGCACATAAGGCAGCGACTGCAAGTACTTGGCCCAAGCCACGAAATCCTCTACCTCTTTGGTATTCAGATGCTTATATATCTGATCAAGTCCTTCGCGACCGTTATGTCCGGCAGCCCTGCAGTCAGCAGTCACTTCAATGATGCCGTTCTTTGCCCACCACTGGTTACTGCTGTACGGATGTATCCATCTGTCGCGGACCTGAGGAGAATCTGGACCGCCATAGATGTCCACATGAACAGGATACTTCTTGGTAGGGTCGAAATTCTCAGGATATACGATGTATGCAGGAAGTTTCAAACCGTCATTTTCGATATAGATGAGCTGTGGAAGAGCATAATTTGCAGCATTGTAATCATTTCCCTTCATATCAGCGACAAGGTATGCGGTATTCGCAGGACGCGCATTGTAGCGTTTTGCCTTCTTGTCTGAAGAAGCAAGCATCCTTCTGGCCTTCCATGCCTCGGCAGCCGATGAAGTCTCATACATCCACAGCTGGACAGGAGTAGTGAAATTGGAAAGTGATGCGATGAAGTGCTTTCCGTCAGGAGCGAATGATACTGAATTCACATTGAGTGAAGTATCGGTCAGAGCCTTGATCTCTCCGGCAGCATTGACCTTATAAAGGCATTGACGCACAGAGGCATCGCGGCAGGCGGTATAATAGACGGAGCCGTCCTTGTCGGTACGGAGAAGTTCCACCCTCCAGTTAGGACCGTCCGTGAGTCGTTTCAATGTCTTTCCATCGTAGGACAGGAAGTATATCTGCTGCCAGCCTGTTTCGAAACTGCGGGCCATGTAAAGCCCCTTGTCAGTGAAGAGCATGCCGTTGATCCAATCAAGCCAGGTCTTGTATTCCTCATGATAGATATGTTTCTTGGAACCGTCCGCAGCAGAAACGCTGTAAAGGTCCAGAGTATTCTGGATTCTAGGCTCACGGGCAACGAAGAACTCTTTGCTGTCAGAGCCCCAGAACGGAGTTCCGAAATACTGGTCCTCCTTCGGATTGAAATCCGCCCACACAATCTCCGCAGAAGAATCTGCAGCCTTGCGGTCAAGGTCAATGATACCGATTCTAACCTCAGGGTTGTTCTCTCCGGCCTTCGGATAACGTGTCTGGTGGAGGGTTCCGTCCTGTCCAAACGGAGAATAGATAGGGAACATCGGAACTGCCGTATTATCGAAACGGTAGAATCCGATCTTGCGGGAATCCGGTGACCACCAGAAAGCCCTGTATCTGGACGGTCTTCCGAAAATCTCCTCATAATATACCCATGATGCAAAGCCGTTCAGAATCAGTTCCGAGCCGTCGTCAGTAAGACGAGTTTCCTTATTTGTCTTGATGTCAACCACATAGAGGTCATTGTCACGGGTAAATGCCAGCATGGTGGAGTCCGGAGAATAAGTCAGGTTCACGGCTCCCTCAGGCTTGACCGGATAATCCGTATATTTATACGGGGCATGAAGTCCGTCCTTCTTCCTGTAATTGGCGACATTGACAGAAAAGGCTCCTTCATCAGTGAATGAACCGTCATAAGAGAAGGCTGCATTGGAATTGTCCAGCCACTTCCACCTCGACGGAATCCTGTTGAAATCCTGCGCCGCAGCTGACATTGACATGAATGTCGCCGCTGCTACAACCGTCGCGCATATTCCGGCGGCACGGCAAAGTAGATTTTTCCTCATAGAAAGTACTCGTCTTTGAAATTAATAAGATAAACTTTATCGACAGCACGTGTTAGTGCAGTGTATAGCCATTTATAGTCATCGGCATTGAACTCATCCTGCCAGAATGGATTGTCGATGAAAACACATTTCCACTGCCCTCCCTGAGATTTGTGACACGTGATTGCATTGGCATACTTCAGCTGCAAAGCGTTGTAGAACGGGTCTTCCCGGACCGCATCGTAGCGTTTCTTCTTGGTGGGAAGATGCGCATAGTCCTCAGATACACCAAGATACAACGCATTCTGCTGTTCGTAAGTCAATGATGCTGCCTCCGAGTCGAGGGTATCAAGACACACTTTCGCGGTTATCTCCTGGTCGCCGTAGTCCGGGAAAGACATTCTGGCATCGGCAAAATGGAGTCCGTATCTGTCAGTATAATGGTTAATGGAAATTAGTTTTACAATGTCACCGTTGGCGATATAGTCCATGTCCTTGATGTCGTCAAGGAACTGATAGCAGTTCTTCACGACCATCAGTTTGTCGCCGCGTACAAGCCGTTCCTCCTTATATTGGACAGCCCCGCGGATTCCCGCATTGTACCGGTTCGCCCTCTTGTTGGAGCGGCAAAGCACGATCGTCTCATCCTCGCCATACTTGTCATACGCATCGGTCAGCGCGTCTATCAGTTCGCCGCCACCGATTCTTTCAATGTCAGTGAATCCGGTCACAGACAGTTCAATGCCTCCAAGCGGGAACATGGCTCCGCCGGATTCGTAGTCCTCGGCTATCATCTCCCGGAGATTCGTGGCATTGAAAAGGATTCCGGACTTTTCGCCCTGGCGGACTACATCTGTGAGTTCGGCCCAAGACACTCCCCCGAATGTATCCATATATTCATGTGCCAATGCCGGACTGTATTCATGCCCGACCGGAGGGAGCTGGGCGGCATCGCCTATCAGGACCATTCTGCAGCCTATGCCGCTGCGGACATAGCCGATGAGATCCTCCAGCAGATTTCCTGTCCCGAATGTCGCCTGGGACTGTGTGCCTCCGTCAATGCCGATGAGAGAGACCTCATCCACGACAAAGAGTGTATCTTTGGCTTTGTTGGGGGCAAGAGAGAACAGGCCGAGGCCGTCATCACCTACAGATTTCTGACGGTAGATCTGTTTATGAATCGTGTAGGCAGGACAGCCTGAATACATTGACAATACCTTCGCCGCGCGTCCGGTAGGTGCGAGAAGCACGCACGGGACATCGAATTCCTTGAGGCCTGCGATTACTGATGAAATGACTGTCGTCTTTCCTGTACCCGCATAGCCGTTCAGAATCATGATGTCCCCGTCGTCACCAGTCAGGAATTCCGCCATCTGATGCAGGAAACTGTCCTGTCCTTCAGTAGGCTCATATCTGAAATGTTCCCGAAATCTGGAATATAAAAACGCGTCTCTGCCCATCTCCTACTTCTTTTTACCGGTAAAGATCATCATAACCACCGCCAATATAGGATATATCTCGACACGGCCCATGAACATGTCGATGATGAACACGACCTTGGCAAACACGGGGACAGCATTGTAATTGCCGAGGGTACCCTGCGCCTCCAATGCCGGACCGACGTTGCTCAGGAAACTTACGGATGAAGCAAAAGCATTCTGAATATCCATCCCTGACAAGACCGTAAGGACAATTGATGCTGCAATAGTTATGAAGTACAGGCCGAAATACACAAAATGCGGATATATTTCGTTGCTGCCCATTATGTGGTTTCCGACATGGACCTGATTAATCGAAGATGGATGAATTGAGTTCTTGATTTGCTGGCCGATAGTCTTGAATATCAGAAACATACGATCAGACTTGACACCTCCTGTGGTGGAACCTGCCATTCCGCACGGAATACTTATCAGCACCGTGATGAAACAAGCGAACAGAGGCCAGGTGCTGTTGTCGGAAATGGCGAATCCGGTGGTCGATATGAAACTGACAACCTGAAAGATACCGGTCATGAACGAGTCGCCCCAAGTGAAACCGGCAGATGACATCTTCAGTGACAATGCCACGAGGAGAGAGGCAATCAGAATGGTCAGCACATAGAACTTGAGTACAGGATTGTTCAGAGGCCTCAGGCTTCTGGTGGCGAACACCATATAGATAAGTCCGAAATGCACCGAACTAAAGAACATGAATATTATCGTGAGGATGTTAATCAGATTCGAATCAAAAGAGGCTATTGAAAGATTCTTCGTACTGAAACCTCCTGTAGAAATCACACTGAAGGCATGATTTATGGCATCAAAAGCGGACATTCCGGCTGCCCAGTAAGAAAGGAAAGACACGACTGCCAGGCCCAGATACACCGCGGCAAATATCCAAACGGTCTTATTGGTCCTGGACTTGTAACCTTCTCTGGACAAGGACGACACCTCCATATTGGTCAATCGCAGCCTCATAGGGCTGGAGGACGGGATAATCAGCAGAAGGAAGACGACGACTCCGAGACCTCCGATGAAGTGGGTGGAAGACCTCCAGAACAGCAGACTGTCAGGCAGGACTTCGACATCAGTCAGTATAGTCCCCCCGGTCGTGGTATAGCCTGAAACCGTCTCGAAAAGAGCATTGATGACCGAAAAAGGTCCTCCCCACAGGACATACGGCAACATTCCGAATATGAACGACAACATCCATGAAAGAAAGATAATCATGTATCCATCTTTCAAACTGATTGTCAGCGGTTTGCGCACAAATATGAACGGAAAGATCCCGACGGTGAAAGTCAATGTGAAACTGATGAGCAGCGCTGCCAATGCACTGTCATTCCCGTTCCCGATGGATACAAGAATCGACAGGAACATGAAGAATGCGCTGGCAAGCAATGCAAAGCCCACATTTCTGGATATGACTTTCAGATTCATTTCCCGCCCTCCTGGCTATGTTCCATCTTTTCGAGAGAATCCCTCATCGTCTTGATTCTCTTGCGCAACTGAATATTCTCACCCGTCAGTTCAGTAATGCCGTCATTGAGTTCCGACAACTGGTCATCCCCGTCGAAGGTACAGGAATACTTGCTGCCGAAAGACCTGTAATTGTTCAGACCGCCCAACATCCTGTATATCGGATTAACGTAATAAACCATCAGGAAGAACATGAGGAGCAGGACCATGAGAAGTCCTACGGCGACAGCCACTGCTCCCGGGATGATACTCCTGTAGAACCCCCTTTCGAAGGTCTCCGAATTTTTCCTCAGCTCATTGTAAATGGCCGTATTCAAAATAGTTATATCTGAATGAAGTCTATTGTACTTCGGCTGGAGGCGATCGAAATACCACTCTCTTGCATTGATAAAATCAGAAAGTATAGCCTGCGGAAGTTCCAGAGTTGTAAGCATATAGGCGGAATACGAATAAACGACTGAATCAGCCAGCGAAATCATTCCCGGCGAGGTCAGCTTGGCTTTCAGGCTGTCGCAATGCTCGATGAAGTCATTCTGCCTCAACTCCGGCAGATGCTTTGTCGAATTGTCACCGATTACTGCAAGTATTCCCAGATTGTATGAATTGGCAGCGTCAGCGAGTTTCTGTGCCGCATTGATGCTTCCGATGTTGGCGGCAATCAGTTCAGACACATAATTGCTCATCCTGCTATACTCCATAATGGAAATAAAGCTGGATACAAGCAATACGACTGAGATGGAACTGAGGCTCAATATGAGCTTCATCTTCATCGTCAGATTGAAGTTTCTTATATAAGTCCGCAATTTCTTTAACATAGTGCAAACTTACATAAAATACAACTATTCCGCAAACAGATAACGTGTATTATATTCTTTGACAAGGCGTTTCAGACGGGCCTTGCCCTTCGCCATCATCGGGACCCCGATTACTGCACATGGGGCTATTACCGCCACGGTAACCAGACATGAGGAAACAAGAGTAGCAACTGGGCGAAAATCGTCATCGTCAGTATCAGAAGCCGCACATGCGAACCCTATTCCGCCGGCAAGACCGGCTCCGGCACCCACACCCAGAATATAGTTTCCGGAATTGAAGACTTTCACGTTTCTACGATAAATCTTTACCTGCTTGGGGGAGAAATAGAATTTCGCATCCTCGACACTCAGCGGCAGATTGTCGGAAGTGTATATCCAACCTTTCTTGTAGGTCAATGTCCCTTCCACCTTGCCTCTGTGACGCCGTCTCAGGAAAGCCAGCGAACCATCCTCGTCCGACCCGTCAGCAACACTATCAAAATGCTGGCTGTCAGATCCGAGAATATTCAACGTATCTACCTGAGGTTCAGCTTCATGATCATCCGACAGAGCAGAAGCCCTGAGAGAAGCGCACGAAAACATCAATGACAGCATGAGAACTATGCTGACAAACAATTTTTTCCCTACAAACATAATCTTCTTCCGATTTGTCAAATACCGTATAAAGATGCATTCCGATGACGAAAAGTTGCATAAGAGCAAACCATCAGACTGTCTTCATGCGTCGAACTCATGTCAGACTGTTCCGAGAAGGAGCAGAATAAGGCTCAGAAGAACGAATACAAGATCAAGCGCCTTGGACCGGAGATTCTTCTCGTGGAAGACGACAGCACCGAAGACGAAAGAAACCAGAACGCTGCTGCGTCTTATCATTGACACGACGGAAATCATCGCTCCGGGCATTGTCAATGCATACAGGTAGGCCAGATCGGCTGCTGTCAATGCCAGTGATATTAACGGGATGGTCCACTTCCAGACGAACGGGACATAATCAGGTCCGGTTCCAGGAACTGCCCGGTCCAATGCACGTTTACGCTCCGGAAGCCATACCAGAAGCATGATGATGCCCATTATCACAGCCTGATACAGATTATACCAGCCCTGTACGAAAAGACGGTCAAGGCCGGCACCGGAAGAAGCCATGAGATATTTGTCGTACAATCCGCTGCACGCGCCCAGGACAGCCGCAGCTACAAGCAGAAGCACCCAGACATTTGATTTGAAGTCAATGCCTTCCTTCTTTCCGCTCCGGCTTAGCATCCAGAACGAGAAAATGGCCATACAGACTCCCGACCACTGAAGCAGATTCAGCCTTTCACCGAAAATCAGCATTGCACCGACAAGCGTCATGACAGGTCTGGTAGCATTGACAGGCCCCACGATGGTCAGCGGCAGCTTCTTTATGGCGAAATATCCGCAAATCCATGACGATAGCACAACGAAAGCTTTGATTATCACTAATTTATGCTCGTGCCAACCTCCGTCAGGTATATACAGGCTGCTGTCCGGGGATATCATCCCGGTCAACGAGCCGACAATGGAAGGCAGGAAGAACAGAGTGCAGATTACAGTATTTATGAGAAGTACCGGAATGACTGCATTCCCCTGCAGAGACTTTTTCTTGAATACATCATAAAGTCCCAGCAATGATGCTGAGACTAACGCATAGACAACCCACATTTTCAGAAACAGGATTACAGGATGTTCATCGACTGCTCACGAATCTTCTCCAGTTCGTCCTTCATTCTGACTACGACTTTCTGGATACCCGCATGATTTGCCTTCGAACCTGTCGTATTGATTTCACGGCCCATCTCCTGGATAATGAATCCGAGTTTCTTTCCAGGATACTCGTCAGTATCGATAGTGTCCATGAAATATTTGCAATGCTGGCGGAGGCGCACCTTCTCTTCATTGATATCAAACTTCTCGAGATAATAAATCATCTCTTCCTCGAAACGGCTCTGGTCCGGCTTGAGCTGAAGGTCGGAAATAGCCTTCTCAAGTTTGGCTCTGACAGCCGCAATGCGCTCACCCTCAAATGATTCCACCTCATTCTCCAGATTCAGGATATTCTGGACTCTGCCGGTAACATCCTTATAGAGAGCGACACCCTCGCGCGAACGGTAGTCACAAGTATTGCTGATCGCCTCATCAATTGCCGCCTCGACTGCCGCCCAGTTTTCCGCCGTAATCACATCCTGACGGGTATTGTCAATGACATCAGGGAATCTGATGATGGAGTTCAGATACAGCGCAGAGTCAGCCTTAAGACCAAGTCTGCCCCCAAGCTCGGAAATCTGACGGAAATAAGACTCCGCCAAATCGGCATTGATATGCTTCGCAGAAGAAACGGCATTGGCCTCAAAAGTCACGAAAAAGTCAATGGTACCTCTGTGAAGTCTGTCCGCAAGTTTTTGACGCACGAGAAGTTCCTTATCCTTAGGAAGGAGTGGGGACTTGATGTTCACATCCGCGGTCTTTCCATTGAGAGTTCTGATTTCAATTGTAATCTTACCAGATTCCAGGCAAGCCTCAGCTTTGCCGTATCCTGTCATTGACTTAATCATATCCTAAACCTTAAAAATTTCATTCTCAAATACGGATAACACGCTATCGTTCATCCGCCTGTGAGGTGCAAAATTAGTAAAATTCTTACGGATTTTCATGGATTTTTTCTTATGTTTGCAAATTATGTCTATATCGTATAGGCGGATATGTCGTGTCGTCACACGACCAGAAAGACAACTTTTACTGACAAACATTTTAATGTCAATAATATATGGAAGAAGTGAAGAATGAGGCTGTTGAGCCAAAAAAACTTAATTTCCTCGAAGAAATCATTGAATCAGACCTGAAATCCGGGAAAGTCGACAGCGTACTCACGCGTTTCCCTCCGGAGCCGAACGGCTACCTGCATCTTGGACACGCTAAGAGTATCTGCATCAATTTCGGACTTGCCCAGAAGTATGGAGGAAAGACGAACTTGCGTTTTGATGACACAAACCCAACAAAGGAAGACACCGAATACGTAGATTCCATCAAGGAGGACATCCAGTGGCTCGGTTTCCAGTGGGACAAAGAAAAATATGCTTCCGATTATTTTGACCAGCTTTATGAATGGGCTGAGGAACTCATCAAGAGAGGTCTCGCCTATGTAGATGACCAGACTCAGGAAGAAATCAGCAAAGGACGCGGTACCGTGGACAAACCTGGTGTCGAGAGTCCATACAGAAACAGAAGCGTAGAGGAGAACCTTCAGATTTTCCGCGACATGAAAGCGGGCAAATATGCTGACGGCGAAAAGGTGCTCAGAGCCAAAATCGACATGGCCAGCCCTAACATGATGTTCCGCGATCCGCTTCTCTATCGTATCAAACATGCATCCCATCACCGCACAGGCGACAAATGGTGCATCTATCCTATGTACGATTTCACACATGGACAGTGCGATTCCATCGAGCATATAACACACTCTATCTGTACTCTTGAGTTCGATGTCCACAGACCTCTGTACGACTGGTTCATCAAGACATTGAATATCTATCCTTCTCACCAGTACGAATTTGCGAGATTGAACCTTACATACACCCTCATGAGCAAGAGAAAACTTCTGGAACTTGTCCAGAAAGGTCTCGTGAGCGGATGGAACGACCCTCGTATGCCTACGCTCTGCGGCGTAAGAAGAAGAGGCTACACGGCAGAAGCCCTCAAGATGTTCTGCGAAAAGATCGGTGTTTCAAAGCGTGACCAGCTCATGGACATCCAGTTGCTCGAATGGTGTGTACGTCAGGACCTTAACGCAAGGTCAAATCGCTACATGGTCGTAGAGGATCCTATCAAGGTCACTCTCACCAACTGGGAACCAGGCAAAGTGGAGAGGTTCGACTGCCCTCTCAATCCTGCAGAACCTGAAGGCGCGACAAGAAAGGTTCCGTTCACAGGTGAACTCTACATCAGCCGTGCCGACTTCATGGAGGAGGCGCCTAAGAAGTTCTTCAGACTGAAACCTGACGGAGAGGTCAGACTCAAATATACCTATATCATCAAGTGCAATGAGGTGATAAAGGATGCTGAAGGCAATGTCACTGAACTCAAATGTACATTCGATCCTTCTACCCGTCCGGGCAGCGGAGAGTGGAGAAGCGTAAAGGGCACCATCCACTGGGTATCTACAGAACATGCAAAAGAGGTCGAGCTCCGCAAATATGACAGGCTCTTCACTCTTGCTGACATGAGCCAGGTACCTGAGGACAAGGACTACAAGGACTTCCTCAATCCGGAGTCACTCGTAATCGGCAAGGGTTACGCCGAGCCGGCACTTCTGGACGACAACTCCGGAATTGCAGTACAGTTCGAGCGTGACGGATACTTCTTCAAGGATCCGGACAGCACACCGGAACATCCTGTATTCAACAGGACCACCACACTCAAGGATTCCTACAAACCGGAATAATCTATCTCACATATATTTAGGCCTCCGTCCCTCAAACCAGGAACGGAGGCCTGAATATTTAGTAGCCTTCAAAAAGACAACCTACATCAGATAAGGTATTATTTCGAAATAGGAACCACTGTCACCTCGATTCCCATGTCCTGGAGACTTTCCAGATACATCTGGGGAATCTTGTCATCAGTGATGATATGGTCGATTTCACCCACATCGCATATCTTGCTGAAGCCCTTCTTGCCGAACTTGCTGCTATCGACCAGAAGAACCGTCTGCTGTGACGTATTCATCATCATACGGTTCAGGTTGGCCTCCATCATATTGGTAGTCGTAACTCCGAACTCGATATCCACGCCGTCGGCACCCATAAGGAGGAGATTGCAATTGAAATATTTCAGCATATCCTCCGCAAAAGAACCGACCACTGATACGGAGCTCTCGCGCACGATGCCGCCAAGTTGCACGACATCGATGTCCTTATTCTGAGACAGGAGCGAAGAAGCTGACACAGAAGCAGATATCACAGTAATATTCTTCTTGTCCACCAGTTCTTTGGCAGCATACAGAATGGAAGTTCCAGAAGCCATCAGGATAGAGTCATGCTCATTCACAAGTTTTACGGCAGCCTTTCCGATAGCCCTCTTCTCCAACACAAACTGCTTTTCCTTCTCATTGATATGGCGGTCGCCGATGTAAGGACTTATCGGAATCGCCATTCCGTGGGTCCTGTAAAGTTTGTTCTGTTTTTCCAGAGACGACAAATCCTTGCGGATAGTCACCTCAGAAACATCAAGCCTTTCAGCCAGATCGGATACGGAAACGCTTCCCTGAAGCTGAAGAATATCCAGAATCGACTTGTGACGTTCCGTAAGCGATGTCAACGACCCCTGTTCCTGAAAATTATTAATTTGTGCCATACATTATTGGTTATTTTCTGTTTATGTCAATCTGTCCGATATTAAGACCCCAACATCCGTCTTGAACAATAGGAATCATCTTTCCGTCCAGATTGCTGCGATATTCGATTTTGTCAAGGAAAGTGTGAGAGTGTCCGCCCACGACCAAATCGATATTCCTGGTTCCCGCGACAAGTTTCTGGTCACTGAACCCGCCATCGTCAAAACCGAGATGGGTAAGGAAAATCACCATATCGCATTTCTGCTCATTCTTCAGATAAGCTGCCCATTTGTTCGCAGTCTCCAGATTGTCAAGATGCGGAAGACGATCTGCTATCTCCCTGGAAACCACACGGGTAATATTGGTAAGCATACCCACTACACCTATTTTCATACCGGCCTTGCGGACAATGGCATAAGGCTTCACATACTTTCCGAGTTCGAATGACGAGAAGTCATAATTGGCGCAGACAACAGGGCATTTGACAGATGAAAGCCTCCTTGCGAGCTCTTCAATGCCATTGTCAAACTCATGGTTTCCCAATGTAATCACATCATATTTCAATGCATTGATGAGAGAAATCTCTATATCCCCGTTAAGCAATGTAAAATATGAAGTTCCCTGACTGAAATCACCGGCATGGAGAAGAAGGACATTTTTCTTTCCGTCTGCAGTCCTGACACTGTCCACATAGGCAGCACGCTCGACAACTCCGCCCAGTCCCCCTTTCTCTGCCCTCTCACGGAGAGGCTCCTCATGACTGTGAGTATCATTGACATGAAGCACTACAAGGTTCTTCTGTGCGAAAGCCGCAGTCGCGGTAAGCATAATCATCAATGCCGATACTACTATCTTTTTCATAATCATCCACGTTTTCTTATTCCACAATTCTGACTCTTCCATCAGTCTGATATGCCAGAGGTTTTCCCTCAGCCGTAAGTTTCTTCACGCAAGGAAGGACAATGTCAATGATATACTTGTCAATGACAGTCTGGCTCACCGCATTCTTGGCCAGATGATAACCGTCGCCTCCGTTCAGAAGGAAGTCAATGGTAACCACGCCATAAACTTTGTCGTCATCCAGCGGTTCCCCACCGATTTCCACACTCAAGAGTTTGCCGGACTTGGAACCGACACAGCGCACACCGCCGATTACCTGCCATCCCGTAGAAGCCATCTGCTCACAGACTTCGCGGATTTCCTTGCCCCTCAACTCCAGGTAACACATCTTGTTACGGAAAGGGAACATTGAAAGGATGTCGTCCAGAAGTACATTTCCTTTAGGGACATCCACACGGATTCCTCCGAAGTTCGCAAAGCCGAAATCAACTTTCTTCCCGGTGATTTCAGCACACTGGTCCATCAGCAAATCTATGAACCAGTCAGAAAGCGCACACTCGGGAGCATGCTTTATCATGGCCTCCGGCGCATAGGCGATAACCTGCTTTACATCAGCCATCTTGGTCTGGGCATCTATCATCACCTTCGCCACAGTTCTTGTAGAACCTTTCTTGAACACCCTGCCATCCGGAGCGAAATACTTCCTTCCTTTCACTTCTCCCATGGCTTCCTTCACATTGTCGGCATTGGAGAATGTGACACCTGTCCTGGTTCCGTTCATTTCGACGCTTTTCCAGCCGAAAGAATACTCCTGTCCTACTGACGTCAATGAAACGACCAGCATCACGGCAACGGCGAAACAACTTTTATTAACTCTCATAACTATTTCATTTTTAACCATTTCCAAAGGTCTTTGAATGTCGACTTCTTGCCGAACATCAGGATACCCACCTTATAGATCTTCGCTGAAACCCAGGCACAGAAAAAGAAGGTAAGTATCAGTATCACGACAGACAATACAATCTGCCATGTAGGCACTCCGAACAGGACACGGGTCAGCATGACCATCGGGGACGTGAACGGAATCATGGAGCCCCAGAAAACAAGACCGCTGTCAGGAGACTTGTATGCGAACATCGCGATGAAGAAACCTATCATCAGCGGAATTGTCAATGGCAGTATAAGCTGCTGGCTGTCAGCCTCGTTCTCGACAGCGGAACCGATTGCAGCAAAGAGAGATGCGTACAACAAGTATCCGAAGACGAAGAAGAGAAGGAAGACCACTATCAGCTGGACATAATTGATACCTGCCAATGTAGATAGGATTGCCGTCAGTTCTGATGGCTGGCCAGCTGAAGCCACATCCACGGGAAGCGTATCTGCTGCAACGCCCATGCCCCCGGCCATCTGGGTAATCTGAGCTGTAGGATCCGCACCTGCAGCATCGCTGAGGAAACCGGTGCCGAAAATTCCTCCGACCACCGCAAGAATCAGGATTGTCAATGCAATCCACATAAAGAACTGTGTCAATGCCACCATGGCAACGCCGATTATCTTGCCGAAAAGCAGTTCGGTAGCCTTCACTGAAGAGACAAGCACCTCCACGACGCGGCTTGATTTTTCCTCGATGACACTGGACATCACCATTCCGCAGAACATGGAAATGAACATATAGATAATCATGCCGAGTATCATTGACAGGAACATGTACATGCTTGACTCATTGAGAGTTTCATTGCCGGCTTCATCCATCTTGTATGATACGAGGCTGATGTCCGGCTTGACGCTCTCCATGATTTCGTCAAGGCCTGCGATGTCGTATGACTTGATGCGGTAGTCCTCCACAGCATCATTGATCTTTCTCTGTATCGACTCTGTCATCTCGATTCCTAGAGGCTTCCCGGCATAAGATGACGCCGAAACCGTCTTGTTCAAACTGTCCAGAGGTGAAATCACAAGAAGCGCGTCCATTCCGACACTTTCCAGATTATTTTTGAGTTCTTCAGGGTCAGCCCCGGGAAACTCCTGGAATGTGGCAGTCTCATTGTCATCCAGGAAAGGCATGACGATTCCGGACTCATCCACGACTGCTATTTTCTTGGACTCTTCCTTGGCCATCACCATTATGATTGACGGCAGTGTGCACAATACCGCAAAAAGTATCGGAACAAGGAAAGTCGTAATCAGAAATGACTTTTTCTTTACGCGTGTAAGATATTCGCGTTTAATGATGATATTTACGATATGCAGGTTCATGGTTAAGCTCCTTCTGTTACAAGTTTGATGAAAATATCGTTCATTCGAGGAAGCAGTTCCTTATATGAATTGACAGTCAGATTCTGTCCGAGGACTGCTGCAAGCACTTCATTTCCAAGGCCTTCATGCTCAAGAGAAAGCACGGCGGTATGACGGCCGGCATCATTGGCATCTGACAGGATGCTGAACATTCCCTCCTCCGGCCGGAGCTGGGATTCACCTGTATAGATAAGTTCGACGTGGTTGTTTCCGTATTTGCGGCGGATATCTTCCACGCCGCCTGTAATCACGAGTTTGGACTTATTGATAAGTGCAATGCTGTCACAGAGTTCCTCCACGGATTCCATATTGTGGGTGGAAAGGATAATGGTAGCCCCCTGCTCCTTGAGTTCCAGGATTTCCTTCCTTATCAGTTCGGCATTGACAGGGTCAAAACCTGAAAACGGCTCATCCAGAATCATGAGTGACGGTTTGTGGACTATCGTGGTTATGAACTGGACTTTCTGGGCCATTCCCTTGGAAAGCTCCTCAACCTTCTTTTTCCACCAGTCCTGGATTCCGAATTTGATGAACCACTTCTTAAGTTCGTTCTTGGCATCTTTCTCGCTCATGCCTTTAAGCTGGGCGAGATACATTGCCTGGTCTCCGACTTCCATCTTCCTGTACAGTCCCCTCTCTTCCGGGAGGTAGCCGATTTTCTCGACATCACGCTGAGTTATAGGACGTCCGTCGAAAAGGACTTCACCGGAATTCGGTATGGTAATTCTGTTGATGATTCTGATCATAGTGGTCTTTCCGGCGCCGTTCGGTCCGAGAAGTCCAAAAATCTGTCCCTTAGGAATTTCAAGGCTCACGTGGTCCAAGGCCACTTTTTCGCCGAAATTCTTGCAGATGTCTTTACATTCAATAAGCGACATTGTATTAAGTACGTTATAATTATTCCCGTAAATATAAGAAGAATCTGCCGAATAACAGTTACGGTATAGTTCCGATTGTGTTACGTTTTCCTCCCAAAACTTGGAAAGCCACGCACGGATTTCCGTGGACTAGTTCAGGATTTTCGAAACCAGTTCCATCAGCAGGTCACCCTGGGACGCCTCACCGCTGCCGCCGCCTTTCCCCTTGAAATCGTATTCCTCAAGGAGCGATATAACTTTCATGCATCTGCGGATCGGATAATTGCGGGCCGCGACATCATACTCTTCCATGAAATAAGGATTGATTCCCAAAAGTTTGGCCCTGTCAGCCTTGGTCATGGCCGGATTCTTGAGCAGGGCGGCCTCGTATTTCAGAATTCTGTAAAAATGCGTATAAAGAGGAGCCGTAGCCAGAAGCAACATGAATTTCGGTCCGTTGCCGATATAGGCGGCTATTTTCAATGCCTTTTCAGCCTTCATGTAGGACAAGGCCTTGGTCAGTTCAAAGATGCTGAACTGCCTGCTGATACCGACGTTCTTTTCAATGTCGGCAGCATTGACCCGCACCGTTCCCTCAGGGAGATTTTTCTGCATTTTCTCGGTTTCCAACATGATTCGGCTCATGTCAGTTCCGGCATACTCGGCGAGCAGCGCTGCCGCAGCCGGTTCGATGTCCAGACCGCGGGACTTATAGAATGACGTTATCCACTGGGGCATTTCATAGTCCCTCAAGGCATCAGATACGAGAACGACGCCTTTTTTCTGGACATTCTTGTATAATGCCCTCCTCTTGTCAGCTGACGCACCATGCATAAGTATCACTAGCACAGTGCTTTCCATAGGGTCAGACGCATAGGTGGCCAGGTCCTCCAGAGTCTTCATGCTCTGAGCTTCCTTAAGTACGACAAGCCTCCTCTCAGCCATCATCGGATAACTCCTGCACTCCGATGCGACAGTACCGGCATCTGTATCCAGTCCATAAAAGACAGTCTGATTGAAATCCCGCTCACTGTCCGTCAGGGCATATTTAATAATTTCATCACAGACCAGATCCGGATAGTATGGTTCTGTACCCATGAGAAGATATACGGGAACAAAATTCCCGTTCTTCACGTCATTTATTATCTGTCTGCACTGGCTCTCCAGTTCCGTGAATTTCACTGCCATACTTCAATTATCCGCAAACAGGCGGCCGATGAAAGTGCCGCCCAACATCCGATTACATATAACCGAAGTTTCGGGCCGCCAGTCAGTCCGGCCGCCCGAAACTTGTCTCAGTCCAAGAAATATCAGCCACGGGCTGCGATAACCTCGACTTCTACGAGGGCACCCTTAGGCAATGCCTTTACGGCAACAGCTGAGCGTGCAGGGAACGGCAGGCTGAAGAACTGTGAATAAATCTCATTCATAGCCGCAAAATCCCCCATATCAGCAAGATACACTGTAGTCTTTACAACATTGGCAAGTGTGAGTCCCGCCTCTTCGAGGATTGCTTTCACGTTCAGGAGTGACTGTCTGGTCTGTTCTTGGACGCCACCCTCAGGGAATGCTCCGGTAGCAGGATCGATAGGCAGCTGACCTGATGCATATACGAATCCATTGACTTCAATTGCCTGACTGTAAGGGCCGATAGCCGCAGGAGCGGCAGATGTAACTATTGGTTTCATTAATCTAAGTAGTTTTAATATGTTCCGATTTACGCGCCACCCCGACTCGCCGCTAGGCATAACCGGGAGTACACACGTATCCACAAATATAGTCATTCTTTCCAGTTTTCAAGAAGAATGACCACATTGTTTTTCGGGAACCGCTACTGGTCCTGCTTTAGCACTTCCACCGGATTTTCCGCAGCGGAACTCCATGTCCGGGAAATAATCGAGACAAAGGATATGAGGAAGGTCAATGCTGCCGCCACAATTATTACCCACCACGGGAAGGCTATGGCATTGTAAAAATCAGCCAGGTAATAACGCATTGACCAGATACATGCCGGAACTGCGATTACGACGGCGATGGCGGTCATCAGGATGAACGACTTCGAGAGTTTCCAGGCCGCGGACCTGACACCCGAGCCGAAAATCTTCCGGAGGGCAATCTGACGCGCCTGCTGTTCAGTGTAATAGACGGACATGGCGAACAGGCCGAGCGCAGAAATCAGGATCGCAAGGACCATGAACGTCATCACCAGTTTCATAGTGTTGCGGGTGCCTGTCAATGAATCCGTCAGGATGTCATCTAAATAATATATGCCCGTTTCGCGCGGCACACCGATATACTCCTTCGCCACATCGCACCATACTTTGCGGACAGCATTCAACGCCTCCGCCCTGTCGCCACGCACCTTCAGCAGATGAGTGAAACACACATTGGTACGATTCTGCACAGCCCGATGACTGTCAGGCATTGGTTTATAAAGAGGATCCCTCGCGCGGAAATCCGCTATTATACCGCAGCACTCATACTGCGGCTCGCCATATTTATTGGTCCCTACAGTCCTGTTCTCGGCAGTAATCCCATAACGCCGCTGTGCCTCCTCAGTAAACCAGCATGTCCCATCAATAGGATCTGAATATTGTTCTATCACTTTGAACCCAAGCAGCCTGAATCCCGTACTGTCAACACCAGGCATCTGAAGCCACGACATTTCCTCACCATCGATATGTACGCCACTGCTTCCACATGAGTACGGAGGCTGCGCCACCATAACCGCCGTCTCCACCTGCGGAAGAGCCTGAAGTCTCTGATGCAGAGCCTCCTGGGCAGCCATATTGTTATAGCCGAGCGCCCATGAGGAAACCGACAGCAAATCTGTATTGTACCCTACCGGCAAAGATACCAGATGGCGCATCTGAAGAGTCATTGTCAATGCAACCGCGATAAGAACCGTGCTTATGATGTTCTGGCAGACAATAAAGACCTTGCTGAACACCATCTTGCTGCGGAACCTGAAATCGCCCTTAACGACAGCTATAGGCTTAAATCTCGACACCATCAATGCAGGAAGAAGTCCTGAGAGAACCGAAACCAGCACGAGTACAATGACACCAACCGCAATGGTAGCCACATCCGGAACAAGAACTATAGTTGTATTGAGAAGATTCTCTATCCTGCCCTTGAACAGCAGGGCGACCAGCACGCCGAACAGCATGCAAACAAATGTGAATAAGAACGATTCCATAAGGTATCTGCAGACAATGCTGCCTGAAGACTCACCGAGAAGACGTCTCGTCGCCATCTCCTTTGCCCGTTTTCCCGTCTGCGCCACAGTAAGGTTTATGTAGTTGAAGATGGCTGATATCAGAAGTATCAATGCTACCGCCAGGAGCACCTCAACGATTTTCCTGTCCCCATGACGCAACGGGCTATATACGTCTATCTTGCTGAAATAGAGCTGGTCAAGCCTTGTCAACGTGGAGCCCCATATGAAATTCCCGCCAGAACCGTCGCGTGTGTAGAAATCCTCCCAATAATCCATATACTTGTCCAGTAGCTTTTCAGCCACAGCGTCAGGCGAGGCACCATCCTGCAGCGTCACGAAAGTATTGACCATACCGAAATTGTCCATTCTCTGGACCATGTCCTCCAGTTGCCTGATGCTCAGGAATATGTCATAATACTCCAGTTCATCATAAGGCCCGAAATCCTGAATCACGCCGGTTACCGTGAACTTGTTTTTTCCTATTTCAATGGTGCGCCCCACAGGGTCAGAGGTGCCGAATGTCTTATGCGCGAACTTTTCGGAAAGGATTACATCATTCAGTCCCGCAAGTATGCAGTTCTTGTCACAGCCTGAGAGCGTGTAGTCAAACAGCTGCAGGAAATTCGTATCCACACAGACCGCCTCGGCGGCATAATAGTCGTCATCGACAATGACATCGGCATCACCATACGCCCCGACTCTGGTCCAGGATGTTATCTCGGGCACTGACGGGAAGAACTCCTCTGCAGTCCCGTACGTCATTCCGATGCACGCTCCCGTGCCGATAGCATACAGCTGCTTGGAAAGCGGCTGCCTTGCGCCTACACTGAACTCCGTCCTGGCATATGAAGCCAGCAATATGACGAATCCCAGTGCCACTGACAGGCCCAATGCCTCGATTACGGCATAGAGTTTATTTTTCGAGAGGAATTTCAGATATGTACTCATGGTCGAATTGTACGTTTTGATAATTACTTTATGATAAGTTCATCCTTGTCGCCGAAACTGTCGTAAGAGGATATGATAATCTTCTCGCCCTGCTCCAGGCCTTCTATAACCTCGTAATACTGAGGGTTTTGGCGACCTATGCGGACACTACGTTTCGTAGCCTTCGTTCCATCGGCATTGACAACATACACCCACTTGCCGCCGGTTGCCTGGTAGAAGGAGCCGCGCGGGATGATAACGGCCTCTTCGGGCTGTCCGAGCTGCACATTCAAGTAGTAGGTCTGTCCCGCACGGATATTCTCGGGCTGCTGACCTTCGAAGCGGAAATCCGCCTTGAACTTACCGTCACGAACCTCAGGATAAACCTTGCGGATGACTGCTGAGTATTTCTCATTCTGACGCTCGAAGGTCGCCTCGAGACCAGGCACAATTCTATCAATGTAATGCTCATCTATCTGAGCTTCAATCTTATACGAATCAAGGTTGTTTATCTGGCCGATTTTGGAACCTGCTGCCACCGACTGTCCGAGTTCCACGTCGAGAAGTCCGAGTTCTCCACTGATAGGCGCCTTTACTGACAGATTTTCCTTGCGTCTGCGGATCATGCTCATATTGATACGCATATTCTCCAGACTCTCATGCATCTGCGCAATCTGAGTGCTGCGGTAGAGACTGTCCCCACGCTCACGGTCAATGACAAGTTCAAGCTTGTCTTTCGCCAGGTCGTAGTCTTCGGATGCTTTCAGATATTCTTCCTTGGCAATGAGTTTTTCTTCATAGAGAGTTTTGTTCTGTTCATACGCCCTCTTGGCTCTGCGCACTTCTATCTGAAGTGTAAGCTTGTCCTGTCTTACCGAGAGTTTCTGCTGTTCCATCGAAATCATGGTATTGCGCAGGATATTTTCCTTCTCAGCAAGTTCCGCTTCAGAGTTAAGTATCTGCATATCAAGACTTTCATTGGACAGTTCGACAATGACATCACCGGCATTGACCTTACTTCCTTCCTCGGCTATGATTCTCTGGACATTGCCTCCTTCTGTCGGGCTGATCTGGACTGTGGTCATCGGCTGGACCTGACCGCTGACGCGGATATAGTCATTGAACTCGCCTCTCTTTGCGGTTCCGGTGATGATGGAGCTGCCGTCAACTCGCACTGCAGAGTTGTTCCCGGTGATTATCAATAAAATAAGGACGACTACCAATGCCGCTCCTGCCCAATATTTTATAGCTTTCTTTGTAAATGCGGCAGCCAATCCTGTTTTCTTTTCTATTACCTTATCCATGATGAAAGTTTTTTACTGTTCCAAATATGATACTCCGTTATAGTACTCGACGACACGGCGCTTGAGCTGGTACTGCAGTTCGGCATTGAGCTTTTCCGCTTTGGCTTTCAAGTAGTTAGTCGAAGCCGTATTATATTCTATCGATGATATCAGCCCCTGTTCGAATTTTCGGGCGTTGAGTTTGTATGCCTCGTCATACACGTCCGCGCGTCTTTCCGCCTGAAGCAATGCAGACTCGGCACCGTCCCTGTCCTGAATCGCCCTGCGGACTTCCGATTCGATGTCGCGGAGGGATTTGTCATATTCGAGGCTGGCCCTCTGATATGCGTTTTTACGTTTGGAGAGGGTGGTATATTTCTGCAGCCTGTCGTAAATCGGGATGTTCAATGACAACTGGACGTATTCGCCACCGTTATTCCTGAACTGGTTCCAGTATGGTATCGGTGTGTAACCGGCTTTGCCCGGATAGGTGTAATAACTTGTGGACCAGCCGCCATAGAGTCCGAGTGAAGGGAGGAACTGCCATTTGGCTGTCCTGAGGCTGCGAAGGGCATTGTCCATCGTGCCTTTGGCTATCAGCACGGACGGCATTGACGCGACCGCAGTATTTATCACGTCTTCGGCAGAAGAGTTGCCGGATTCGAATTGGAGTGACGACAGGTCCGAGTCTATAGTAAGTTTTTCATCTACAGGCCAATACATCACGTCCTCCAATGTTATCAGGGCGTTGTCCCTGTTATTTATGGCTGTCGTGAGCTCGTATTCCCTGTCTGCCAGGTCGGCTTTCATCTGGACCACGTCAGCATAACCCTTCGAGCCGAGTTCTTCCTGACGTTCCGCCAATTTGACTGCGTTTCTGGCGTTTTCGGCCTGCTCCGTGAGGATTTCGACCAATTTTGTGTAATAAATGACATTGAAATAAGCCTCGATTGTGGCAAGACAGACTTTGTCTCTTTCCTGCTGCTCCTGCGAGTGGCCCATCGCAACTGCCGTCCTGGTGATTTTCAGGTTATTGATTGCGGAGAATCCGTCGAAGAGGCTGATGCCGGCAGAGACTGAAAAGCCCTGGTTCAATGATGTAGTGGTGACGTAAGTATTTGTTTCAGGGTCGATTGAGCGTCCCCATCTGTAGTAGCCGTATGAGTTTCCATCGACTGAAGGCGTGAATGCCTTGAGTATTGCGTCCCGCCTGTCCAGTCTCGCGTCATCATTTTTGGACTGCTGGATACGCACCTGAGTAGAGTTGCTGACCGCGTATTCCATACATTCGCGGAGTGTCAATGTCTTGGTAGTGGCTGGTTGTTCTGGAGCCTGAACAGAAACATGTTCCGTCACTTGGTCTGTATCATAAGTCGTCGGCAAGACCTCCCGAGTTGACTCCAGGCCCGCCAGTTGCGCAATAATATTCGTGCCATTGGCATCTCTCTGTTCTGTAGCCAAAGGTGAAGTCCCCTGAGCATGGACTCCGGCCGTCACTGATGTCAATACCATTATAGCGATAATCCATTTCATATTCTTAGTCGTTTTCCTAAGATATGAACATGTGGCGTGCCAGAGTAGGTAATAGATTATCCTTCAATGATTTATATATTTCAGTTCTTTCTGTCCCTGTAAAGAATCTTTACAAATCTGTAAACATATTTTACAACGGACACTTATGCCGCGCAACCACCACGGCTGTGCTGCAATTTCGTGCGAAATAAAACGTTTAATCGGGACAAAACGTACTGACAAAGCACTTTTGTCCCACTTAAAACGTTTTCGCGATACAAAATACCTTTTATGACAAAAATAACGGCCTCTGCCCGCCGCCATTAATCACCGACGTCCGTCACCATGATACGCCACCGCCATTAATCCACCTCCCGCAGGCTGTGCAGCAATTCCGTACGGAATAAATCGTTTAAGCGGAACAAAACGTACAAGAAAATCGCTCTTGTCCCACTTAAAACGTTTTCGCGGTACAAAATACCAACAAAATTTACCAATTATGACCGGAAATCGACCACAAACTCCGCCTATCTCGCACTAAGCGCGCGCATGGCATTGAAAACAGCCAGCACCGTAACACCTACATCAGCAAAAACGGCCATCCACATGGTTCCCAGGCCTACTGCAGCCAGGGCCAGGATAGAGACTTTGACACCGATAGCGAACCAGACATTCTGGCGGGCAATCCGTATCGTTCGACGTGCTATCCGGACGGCAACCGCAATCTTGGACGGCTTGTCATCCATCAGGACCACATCGGCAGCCTCTATGGCAGCATCACTGCCAAGACCGCCCATGGCAATACCTACATCGGCACGCTTCAGGACAGGCGCATCATTGATGCCATCTCCAACAAACGCAAGTACCTTTCCGGCCGGCTTTTCCGAAATCAGGCGCTCCACCTGAGCCACCTTTTCGGCAGGAAGCAGACCGGCATGGTATTCATCCAGACCGAGTTTCTCCGCGACCTCCTTACCGACAGCCTCCCTGTCACCTGTCAACATTACAGTCCTGTCCACACCCAGTTTCTTCAAACTTCGGATCGCCTCAGCACTATCATTCTTAACCACATCACTTATGACGATATGACCTGCATATTTGCCATCCACCGCCACATGTACAATCGTGCCTGCAAGATGACAGTCATGCCATTCGACACCCAGATCATCCATCATCTTCGAATTGCCCACACAGACAGTCCGCCCGGCAACTGTGGCCCTGACACCGCGGCCGGCAATCTCCTCCACATTCGCAACTTCGCATCCGTCAGAAGCTTCCTCCGGGAAAGCACTACGCAAAGCCGCACCTATCGGATGAGTCGAAAAATGTTCCACATGAGCAGCCAGATGAAGCAGTTCCAGCTCATCGAAATCCGTAGGATGAACAGCCTCGACCTCGAACTTGCCATAAGTCAATGTCCCTGTCTTATCGAACACGACCACTCCCAGATTCGCCAACGCATCCACATAATTGCTGCCCTTTATCAGCACTCCCTTCCTCGACGCGGCACCAAGACCACCGAAAAATGACAAAGGCACACTGATTACCAGCGCACAAGGGCAGGACACCACCAGGAAAATAAGAGCTCGGTGCAACCAAACAGGAAAAGAATCCACGAAACCCGCCCCGGCGAACACCGGAGGAATAAAGGCTAAGATCAATGCTGCAATGACGACCACAGGCGTATATACCCTGGCGAATTTCGTAATAAATGACTCGCTCCTGGACTTGTTCTTATCCGCACTTTCCACCAGGTCAATGATTTTCGAGACAGTACTCTCACCGAAAGCTTTCGTAGTCTTCACCCTGACCACACCAGAAAGATTTATGCAGCCGGACATGATGCTGTCGCCCACCGAAATATCACGCGGAAGACTTTCTCCTGTCAATGCTGCCGTATCCAGCGAAGTTTCACCCTCTATGACATTACCATCTATCGGAACCCTCTCACCTGGTTTCACGACAATAATTTCACCTATTGCCACATCCTCCGGAGACACCTCAGACACCTTTCCGTCCCTTTCCACATTAGCCACATCAGGCCTTATCGCCAAAAGATGGGAAATGCTGTCCCTACTCTTTCCTTCAGCATACTCTTCGAACAGCTCCCCTATCTGGAAAAACAGCATAACGAACACAGCCTCAGGAAATTCCGTCTCAGCACCAGGAAGGAAACCGATGCACAAGGCTCCGATGGTCGCCACCGACATCAGGAAATCCTCATTGAACAAGTCCCCGTCAATGATACCTTCAGCCGCCTCCTTAAGAGTTCCGAAACCAATCAGCAGATAAGGTACAAGATATATGACAAGCAACTGCCACACAGGAAGTTGACAAAACTTCTCAATACAGACGGCACAGACGAGCAAGACCGTCGTCACAGAAATAAGAGTAATTTTCCGTTTCATAACTTCGATTTTGAAAACGCTGCAAAGTTATTGAACTGAAGACGCAACCAAGTTGCAAATCGTGATTCTGGGCAAGATCAATGTGATAAACAGGTGAAAAAAAACGCCTACAAAACAATGGTAAACACCGTAGCCTCAAGCGTAGAAGAAGTCAGATTTATGGTGCCGCCATTGAGACGGATAATCTGACGGCACAGACTCAGGCCGACACCCGTACCGGAAACACCCTTGGTCGTATAGAACGGCACAAATATCTGCTCCCTGCCGGTTTCACTGATCGGCTCCCCGTTATTGGCAACATTGATGACAGTACGCTCCCTTTTGTCTATCGAAGCGGTTATGTCAATGTCGGAAGCCCCGGCCTGGACGGCATTCTTGATAAGATTATTCATCACCTGAGATATCTGTCCATAATCAGCATACAGGATGATATCCTCTGAAAGTTCATGATAAGAAACCTTGGCCGAAGGCCAATTCGCCTGAGCAATAGTCACAGAATCATTGACCAAATCCCTGAGATAGAAGGCTTTGCGGACTGGAGCGGCAATATGCGTCAGCGAGCGGTAGGACTGCACGAAACTGATAAGTCCCTCGGACGACGAGGAAATCGTACCCAAGGCCGAGCGGACATCTTCGGCATCGTAGGCATCCAGATTCTGCGACAACGCCGAACTGAGCGACGCGATAGGCGTGACAGTATTCATGATTTCGTGGGTAAGAACACGGATGAGCCTCGTCCACGATTCCGACTCATTGTTTTCCATCTCGCGGGTGATGTCATTGAAGGTCACGATGCTGACATCCTTACCGTGAAGCCTTGCCGTACAGGCACTTATGGAAAACTGAACCGTTCCGCGTTCAGAAACGAGCGACGCCCTCGATTCCGTCTCCGAAGCGCTGCGGAAGGCATTGGCCAGCTCCGGAGAAATCCTCTCTATCTGCCTGAGCGAAGAGATGTCGGACATGCCAAGGAATCCTCGCGCGATTACGTTGGAATAGTCGATTTTGTCTCCATCGATAACGATTACACCGCTCTGCACATGGTCCAGCATGATTCCGAAATAACGCTCCCGTTCACGTATGTCGGACTTTTCAGCCTCGAAAATGGAACGCAACCGGTTCAACGACCGGTTCAGCCTCCTGTCCGACCAATGGTCTTCGGAATACCGGAACGCCGACTCCCCGCTGTCCAGCGCATCAGACATGAAGTCAATCTTGCCGATGATTTTCCTGCGGACCATCGCCCTCGTCACAATGTAGGTCAATGCTGCAACGACAGCTCCGCCGAGCACAATCCAAGTTGCGCCCAACTCCCCTATTGTGACAGACTCCATCATATTCCGTATTTCTTAAGTTTCGCGTAAAGTGTTGGACGGCTGATATCCAGAGACTTGGCCACCATCGAAATATTCCCGTCATAACGGGCCATAGCAGCACGGATAGTCTTCTCCTCCATATTTTCCATCGTATCACCGGCATTGATCTCCATCCCTCCCGCGGACGCGGACAGGTCGAGACCGAACCCGCTGATGACCTTTCCTTCGGAAAGAATGACAGCTTTTTCAATGCAATTGCGCAGTTCCCTTATATTTCCCGGCCACGCATAGGACTCCAATTCAACCTTCGCCATCGGGGACATTGACACTGCTTCGCGGCCATATTTTCCGGCAAATTCGGAAAGGAACTGCATTGCCAACGGGACAATTATCTCCTTTCTGCGTCTAAGGGGAGGAAGTTCCACGCTGATGGTATTCAGCCTGTAATACAAATCCTCACGGAAAAGGCCGTCCCGTATCATCGCCGGAATATCCGCATTGGTAGCACATATAAGCCTGATATCCACCGGAATGGACTTGGTATCTCCGACTCTCGTGACACTGCGGCTCTGAATCGCGCGGAGCAACTTGGCCTGGGACTGCACAGGTATATTGGCAATTTCGTCGAGAAAAAGAGTTCCGCCGTCGGCCTGCTCGAATTTCCCGGGATGGTCAGATTTGGCATCGGTAAAAGCTCCCTTCACATGGCCGAAGAGTTCACTTTCGAAAAGCGTTTCAGTAATCGCACCGGCATCCACGCAGACCATTGCCTTGTCGGCACGTCCGGAAAGCCTCTGGATTTCATGGGCCAGGACATCCTTTCCGGTTCCGTTCTCACCAGTAATCAATACCGTAGCATCGGTGGAGGCAATGCGCTCCACATTATGCCTGAGCTGCTGCATTTCAGAGCCTTCACCCCAGAACATATGAGGCCCTTCATTGACATTGGCACTAATCCTTGCATTGACCTTCCGGTCCCGGATTCCCGTCAGGGTCTCGATCAGTTTGTCATTGTCCCAAGGCTTGACGACGAAATCCGCGGCTCCGCGTTTCATTCCTTCGACGGCCAATGCTATGTCCGCGTAAGCCGTAAACAGGACCACAGGTATCTCAGGCCATCTCTTCTTGAGCTCTGAAAGCCAGAACAGGCCCTCGTTCCCGGAGTTGATGTCCGTCTTGAAATTCATATCCAGGAGAATCACGTCAGGCATCATTGACTCGGCCGTACTCATAAGAGAAACCGGAGACGGAAGTGTCTGGACTTGTGCGAAATACCCGCCCAGCAGTATCTTCAAGGCGTCACGAATGCCTTTATTGTCGTCAACAACCAGTATTTTTCCTTTTTTCATTGTCAATGTGTTTTATCATCAATGCCCCTCTCCGGAAGCCACATGCAACTCAAATTTCGCAAGTTGTCAAACTTGCTGAACGTTAGCACGAATTTGAGGGTTGTCACTCGTGCGAAGACTGCAAGCCCAACGCACTTTTTTATGTGCACGTTACCCTCACCCTAAATCCCTCCCCTCGGGGAAGGGACTTACCATCGCCCTCGCGGGCTCCAAAAGCGGTATTTCGCACTTGCGAAATTTGAAATACAAAAATACATTTTTTCCGCTTACAATCACAAAAAAGCCACGCAATGCCATTTCCAGCACCGCGCGGCTGCGAAGATATATTAATGTAAACCAACTCAAGTTCCGCAATTGCAAAACTCTTGTAAATCAGTCATTTTTAAGCGAATCCACAGGGTTGGAAGTCGCCGCGTCCCAGCTTCGGAGCGTAACAATCAGCATTGTAATCGCCAGCACTATCAGCAGGGACAATGCAAATACCCACCAGTGGACCGGCGTGTGATATGCAAAGCCCGCGAAGTATCGGTTGATGACCCACCAGCTGAGCGGCGCCGCAATTATGAAGCTGGCCAGCACAATGCGTATATACTTGGCATTGAACATCTTGAGTATGTCGCCTACGCTTCCGCCCATCACTCTCCTGACAGCGATTTCACGACTTCTGTGCTGCGTGTCGAAAAGCACCAGACCGAAGACTCCCATCAGGGAAATGATGATTGCAACCAACGTGAATATGCTGATGAGCGTGGACAATCGGCTTTCCTGCCTGTACTGGGCACCGAGCTCCTTGTCGAAGAAATCAATATTATACAGCTCGTCATCAGCATAAGGCACCATCTCTTTCACGGTCGCAAGCACGAACTTGATGACCGACTGGACATCTGCGCCCGGCGCAGTCCTTATATAGACCTGATGAAGTCCGTCACGCCATCTGTTTTTACCGAACACGTAGAAGGCGAAATCACCACGACCATACTGCAAAGGCCTGAAATTAAAGTCCTTACAGATACCGGCAGTCACAGTCCCGTCCTCATGTCCAGGCGCAGGAGTAACGAAATCCACGTCAAAGTCTTTCTTCGCCTGCTCGTTGAAGATCATCACTCCGCCTTCAGACACCTCATCCGATTTCATGAAATCCCTGCCGTCCACTATATCTATCCCCATGAATTTCAAGAAATTGTACGCCACAGGGTAACATTGGAAATTAATAGTCTTTCCCTTATAGTCACGTCCCCAGCCCATTCTTGAAGTATTGACAATACGTCCGTCGGCCCACGTAATGTCCTGAATCTGAGGATTGCTGCGCAACTTGTCCTCGAATGCCTCGTTCTGGGAACCATACCAACAGACATCATAAGGAATTTTACCGCTAAGGAGGCAGGACTTGTCGAAGCCCATGTCATAGTTCATCAGGTAGGTATGCTGCATCTTGATGAACATGGCGCAGATAATCAAAGACATTGATATGACGAACTGGAAACCGATGAGCGCCGTGCGGAGCCTGCGTCCCGAAGCGGAGCCGCTGAAGGAGCCTTTCAGAACCAATGCCGGCTGGAACGACGTGATGTAGAATGCAGGATAGATGCTTCCGAGGACCGCCGTCAGGACAGCAGCGCCGACCGTCATCGCCAGCACGGGAACATTGTCCCCGAAAACAGCCGAAGAGGAAAGAATACCTGCGACGCTGGTGCGAAGAAGCAGGATGACGATGATTGCGGCCAATGCCAATGCCATGGCGACAAGACCTACCGATTCGAATATAAAGTTGAATATCAATGAAGTACGCGATACTCCGAAAATCTTGTAGGTATTCACGGACCTCAATCTCGCAGGGACAAGCGCAAAGAAGAAATTGATGAAATTTATCAATGCGATGAGGATGATGAGCACCGCCACTGCGAGCAATGTCATGTCCGTGGTGAGATTTCCGGTGCGTCCCGGCTTGCCGTCAAGTTCCTTCGTATAAAAGAGCTCAGACAGAGGTATCAGCTTAACATTGAATCCGTTATTGATTTCATCAATGTCTTCGTCAGTGAGTGTCTCTCCCGCACCATCATACAGTTTTTTGAAGTAATCGAGAAGTATAGACTTAGATTCCTTCTCAAACTCCTCCTTTTGTGAGGCATTCTGGAGTTTCACGCAATACGGAAAAGACCACTCACTGCGATTGTCAATATAGGAATCTTTCATGTCGTAAACGACATTGACCGTACCCAAGTCGCTGTTCTTAGGGAAGTCCTTGTATATGGAAACTATCTCTCTCGCACCTTTTTCGCCCTGCTGGTCACTCCATGAAATGCTGTCTCCGATTTTAAGTTCATATTTCTTGGCAGAAGATTCTGATATGGCAATAGTTGCAGGCTTGGAAAGTTCATCAAGTGAGCCTTCTACGGCCTCGAAATTCAAGGCACGCAGTCCGCCTGCCGAATACTGCATGAGATTCAGATGCATCTTGACCGGGGCATCATTCCGCCTCGTGTAGCAGACGTCATCAGAAACATACATGCTGAACACCCCTCCGCCTTCCGACATGGAAGGTCCTGAGACAAGTGCTTCTCCCACCGGCCTGTTTATGAAGATATTGAACTTTCCCTCATTATATTGCGAAGGAACGGACATTACGAATGTCCTGTCCGCATCCTTCAGCGACTTGTTGTAGCCAAGGTTGAAGCAGACCTGCGTCATTATCACGTAGAAGGCAGCGAATGCAACTGCCATTCCTATGATATTCAGCAGGCTGGATACCTTGTACCGCTTGAGGGTGTTCAGAAAATTATTGAAAATGTATCTCATTACAATTCATTCTTGACATCACTTACAATATGGCCGTCGAACAGGTCGATAGTACGCTGCGCCATAGCTGCATCCTTCTGTGAGTGGGTAACCATCACGATGGTCGTTCCCTCCCTGTTCAGTTCGCAGAGCAGGTCCATGACTTCCTTGCCGTTCTTGGAGTCGAGGTTTCCGGTAGGCTCATCGGCAAGAATCAGTTTAGGGTTTGCGACTACCGCACGTGCAATCGCAACACGCTGCTGCTGACCGCCTGAGAGCTGCTGAGGGAAATGCTTTGCCCTGTGGCTGATGTTCATGCGCGCCATCACCGCCTCCACTTTTTCCTTGCGCTCAGCCGCGCTGAAATCCATATATCTGAGGGGAAGTTCAATGTTTTCGAACACATTGAGTTCATCGATCAGGTTAAAGCTCTGGAAGACGAAGCCGATGTTTCCCTTGCGAAACTTAGTACGATCCTTCTCCTTCAGCTGCGCAACTTCCTGTCCCAGAAGCTGGTAACTGCCGGAAGTCGGGTTATCCAGAAGGCCGAGGATATTCAGGAGCGTAGATTTTCCGCATCCTGAAGGGCCCATGATGGAGACGAATTCTCCGTCTTTGATTTCGAATGATACATTGTCGAGTGCAACTGTCTCGATTTCCTCAGTCCTGAAGACTTTGCAAATGTTTGTAATCTTGATCATGATATATGTATGTTTTATTTGTTCTGATATGCTCCGTTTTATTCTGTCTTAATGCTGTCAGCAGGATTTGTTCCCGCTGTGCGTATTACGTAAATGTCTGATATGATGGCAACTATAGCCAGTACTGCTGCTATGGAGCCTACGAAAATCCACCAAGGGAGTCCCGCCTGAAGGCTGAAGTTCTGTTCCCAACGTCCTGCGACGATATAGGCCAGAACCGCTCCGACTGCCACGGACGGCAGGGCAACTGCCATGACATCGCGCAGAAACATTGACCTTATCTGGGAGAACTGGGCGCCGTTGACGCGACGGACCGCGATTTCCTTGCTGCGGCGACGGACTTCGTCAATCGTATAGCCGATGAGGCCGATCAGCGCGATAAAGAGCGTCACTATGCCTCCCGCGAGGATGGAGTTTCTCGTATTGAGGGTATCCACGAAATTCGAAGCGGCGAGTTCATTGCACGGATATATTCTGTACCACTGTCCGTCAAGAATTTTTCCTGTAATTTCATCGGTTTTCTTAAGCTCTTCCGGGGACATCTTATGATATTTTACGTATATGTAATGGAACATTCCCGCATATTTCTCTGAGTCACAATAGAATATACCCATCGGGCGCCCGCCGAAATCGACTTCTGCCACGGAAAAGCCACCGGTATGCATATCGTCAATGATACCGCATATCCTAGTCGGAGCAGCTCCATGTGAAGTAACCATCACTTCGCGTCCGAGGACATCGTCCCAGCCGGCAGTGTTCTTCATCATTTTCACGAAATTCCTGTCCACAATCATTTCCGCGTCGCTGTTAAGCGTCGGATCGAAATTGCTTCCTTCCTGAATCTTGATGCCGAAGACATTGAAATAATGTTCATCCACATAATATGCGTCACGGATGTTGAACAGCTGACGGTCTTCGCCGGGAACGCTCACATTGCCACCGCTATAGCCCGTGAAAGGATTCTGATATGCAAAACAAGCATCTTCCACTCCGGAGAGGGAACGGACCTCATTCATCAGTGTATTCTTCTGAGGCTGAGTCGCTTCAGGCATGGCTATCATCGCCACGTCATCATATTTGAATCCACGGTCCGCGTTCATCATCTTGTCATATTGCAAGTTGATCACGCTCATGACCACAGCCAGGAAAACGACTGCCGCAAATTCCACCGCGAGGAGTCCGAGCTTCCACATGCGCTTGCCGGCGCGATAATTCCTGAATGCCGCAGCCACCGGAATCCGATTGAAGAAGAATGCGGGAAGGAGGCTGTTCAATGCCAGGAGCACGACTATTATTGTCAATGCCAATGCGAGCGGTCGTCCGGTGAAGAGCGCAATGACATTGACACCGAGGATGGTCTCTATCATTGACCTGAACGAGAAGATGAGGATTGCGGCGACGGCGGCTGCGATTGCGGTGTGCACGAGCGCCTCTGCGAACATCATCCCGAAGATGTCTTTTGCGCTGCTGCCCAGGCATTTGCGGAGTGCCATCTCGCGGGCACGGATTGCAGCGGACGACAGCACAATCAAGAGATAATTCAGCATTGACGTGAGCAGAAGCGCGAAGGCTACGAAGGCCAGCACGAGTGTCATATTCCGCTGAGTTTCATCCTCTTCATGGAATTTCACGAATGGCTTTATCGGAAGTTTCATTTCATATCCGGCTGCCCGCAACTCGTCCATCGGCATATGTTTGTCCATGAAGCCAGGAAGTCCGTTTTCGATTTCGCCCGGGGCAATGCCTTTCTTCAGTTTTATGAATCCTTTATAGCGGTCGTTGCCTACCATGTTTTCTGAGCCGTCGTAAATGAAATGCCCTATGCTCGGCATGGAGACTATCATGTCCAGCCTGTAGGATGAGTTCAGCGGGAATTCTTCATAGACGCCGCCGACCGTGAGTTCATATTTCTGCGTATCCCCGGCAATCGTGAATTTCTGTCCGAGAACGGCTGCCGCAGCCGCCTTCTCGTCCATTTTTTTGCCTGAGGTCAATGCTGCTGCCATCTTGGTCGCCAACTTGGATGAAATCACCACATTCGCTTCAATGCCAAGTGGTTCTGTCAGGTTTCCGGCAAGGCATTTCCGGTCAAACACCCTGAAGAATGACGTATCGCTTAGACAAGTCAGTCCGGCATCCACGCGTTTGTCCGATTCGGGCATTAACAGGGAGGCAGTCTCGAATATATACGTAAATCTGGTGGCCTCCTCTATCTGCGGGAAGTATTCCTTCATCTTCGGGGCGACTCCTCCGGCGACTTGGGGATAGACCCGGTATATGCTGTTAAGTTCCATGGCTTCGTTCAGATAATATATCCTGTCGGCATCCTTATAGAAGTCGTCAAATGTCTTTTCGAAGCAGACCTTGGATGCCAGCACGAGGCCGACTGCGAGACCAACGCCCAAAGTCATGATTTTCAGGACGTTCCTGCGTCCTTTCATCGGCAATGTCCTGACTGCCGTGGCAATGTAATTGAAAATGTTCATCTGCTTTGTCCCGGAGATTCCATCAATGCCAATCTGCCGAATCCTTCGGCATTGACATATATCTCATCCGGTCAGAGTTTTGTTTTGCCACTCCTGTGCCATTATTTATAACGCACTGTTTTTCTGCACGTTACGCCAGATATTCCATTTAAATATTGTAAAAAAACTTTACATTCCTGTAAATTTACTTTACATACACTATCTTTGCGTAGTTAAAAAACGAACATAATGAGAACAGCAATTTATGGCGCAGGTTCATTGGGAACTATTTTGGGCGCATTCATAAGCAAGAAAGGAGGTCAGATTGACCTTATCAATCATAATGAGAAGCATGTGGAGGCTCTCCGCAGAAACGGGGCGCACGTCACGGGGACAATGGATTTCGTTCAGAAGGTCAATGCATTGACAGACAAGGAGATGACGGGACTTTATGATATCATTTTCCTGATGACCAAGCAGCAGGGCAACATTGACGCTGTCAATTTCCTGAAAGGTTTTCTGGCGGAGGACGGCGTCATCGTCACTCTCCAGAACGGTCTTCCGGAGCCTCAGATTGCGGAGATTGTCGGGGAGCGGAGGGTGCTCGGGTGCACTGTGGCATGGGGCGCAACGATGACGGGTCCAGGAGTATGCGAACTGACCAGTTCTCCTGACAGCCTGACATTTTCATTGGGCAGCATCTATAAGGAAAGAGGTCATCATTTCGAGGATGTAAAGTCAATGCTGGAGATGATGGGACCTGTGGAGGTGGACGAGAATTTCATCGGTACGCGTTGGAGCAAGCTTCTTATCAATGCTTCGTTTTCCGGAATGAGCGCCGTTCTCGGATGCACTTTCGGCGAGGCGGCCAAGGATAAGGAGTCACGCAGAATCGTCCAAAAACTTATAAAGGAGTGCATCGATGTTTGCGCTGCCTCGGGCATCAGAATCGAGCCTATCCAGGGCAAGGATGTGGTGAGACTTCTGGATTACCACAATGCGTTCAAGAAGGCTATCTCGTTCTTTATCATACCGATAGCAATTCGCAAGCATGCACGTCTGAAGGCTAGCATGTTGCAGGATATCGAGCGTGGCAAGAAGACTGAGGTGGATTCCATCAATGGTGCGGTATGTGCCCAGGGCCGCAAGGCTGGTGTACCGACTCCGTGCAACGACAAGGTGGTGGAGATTATTCACGGCATTGAGAACGGAGAACTGAAGGCTTCGTGGGACAACTTGCGGTTTTTCATAGGATAGTGAGCATGGCATATACAGATTCGGATTAATATACGGGATAATTAGATGAGACTTGTAATACAAAGAGTGAAAGAGGCGTCTGTCAGCATTGACGGAGAAAAGGTGTCGGCCATCGGCAAGGGGCTGCTGGTGCTGGTCGGTGTGGAGACCGGTGATACTGAGGATGATGTCAAGTGGCTGGTGGGCAAGACTGCCGGGCTCAGGATTTTCGATGATGAGAACGGGGTGATGAACAGGAGTGTTCAAGACATTGACGGTGAGGCTCTTGCTGTGTCGCAGTTCACATTGACGGCGTCCACGAGGAGGGGCAATCGTCCGTCATATATCCGCGCTGCCGGTCACGAACTGGCCGTTCCGCTTTATGAGAAGTATTGCGATTCGCTGGCCGAGGCTCTGGGCAAGCCGGTCGGCCGTGGTGTGTTCGGTGCGGACATGAAGGTGGCATTGGTCAATGACGGTCCGGTTACGATTATCATTGACTCAAAACTAAAGGAATAGTCTGCGCGAATTTGACATTTGCAAGAATTTATTTACCTTTGTCGTCTATACTATCCGGGGATGTTCTGGTTTTGACAGCATTGATGTCGGGTGGTAAGCACGTCGAGCGTATGGCACGTTTGCTCGTTAATATCAGCGGCCGTAAATTCAGTTGCTAACAACAACTATGCACTCGCTGCGTAATCAACTAGGTTGATCACCTTAATCGGGCCGCCAAGGTTGCGGCTCTGACGAGTATCCCGCAGACTTTAGGCCGGTTATGTTCTGAGTTCGGGGTATCATCCAAACCGGATGCACGGAGGGACTCCTTTAAACTCCGCCAAGACTTAAAGGATAAGCCCCGGTTAGCCCGCCATTCGGCAGGCCGGAGCCGACAATCAAAGGATGGATAAACGTGTAGAAAGCTATCTGGTGCGATGTTTGGACGGCGGTTCGACTCCGCCCATCTCCACTAAAAGTCCATAATGGACTGATTGCCAATATTTTACAGAGTTAGAGTCTCTCAAACGGGACAAAAACGGGACAATTTTTTTCCTTGTATGACGCCCTTGTGGAGTTGTGCAAAGAAAAAAATGTTCTTTTCGTCGCCTCTCCCGCACATTGATTTCACAGCATCAATGCATTCTGCATGGAATTTATGACATATACAATGTTCTGACGCCATGCGGGACGATGCCACGTCATTCCTATAACAAATCGGTCTAAACCAGACGTATTCTAATCAAAGGCAGTCGGGACGATGCCACGGCCGCTCTTGTAACACATTGATAATCAAGTACCGGGTCAGGGGGAAAACCCTGTGTATTACGCATAGATTTTCTGTAGTCTAAAAAGAAAGTATTTCACGTCAGATATGCCTCTCAGTTGGGCTCTGAAGTTTTTTATTTTGGCATTGAAAGATTCGGCAGAGGCATTGGTTGATCTGTTGTCAAAGAAATTCAGGATATCTATATAGTTTTCATAGATGGTCTGCTTGACCACCTGAAACGAATCGTATCCCGCATCTTCCACATGCTTATACCAATGAGCCAGTTTCGTATATGCTACTCCTTTTATCTTTGTGGATGAATAAATACGTCTCAGTTCATCCGTCAGATTATATGCGTTTTCAATGTCCGGATAGAGTTCGAACAGTATTTTCGCCCTCTTCTTTTGAGATTCCGTCCATTTGTTTTTGGACTTGAACAGGAGATATCTGCTGCGTGCCAACAATTGTTTACGAGTGTCCCCGTTTTCAAACACTTCAGGTTCATATTCTTCCACATCTTCACCGCGTTTTCTTGCGGCCTTGTTCTCCGCCGTCTGCCTGTTTTCTTCATTGATGGCATCCCATCTGAAGGATATGCGCATTTCCTGGAGGGCCTCCATTGCCAACTTTTGGACATGGAACCGGTCCGTAACCTGAACGGCTTTCGGGAAAGCCCTATGTGCTATCTTCCTCATTGACGATGACAAGTCCAAGGTGATTTCTGCAACTGTTTCCCGTACGCTTTGGTCGATATTTTTCAGAGCCGCGATGATATCCTCTGATTTGGTTCCCAATACGATAGCTGCCAGGGCACCTCTTTTTCCCTTGGCGTCTTTGTTGCTGACGATAGTATAGAGCTCCCCGTCACTGAGGGATGTCTCATCAATGCTCATTCTGGGACCAACATTCTGGGGAAAGACTAACCATGTGTCTGCGTGTGCCCCCTGTCCCTCGTCTTTCCAGTTCAGGTAGTCGCTCAGATGTTCTTTGTATTGGCGCTCCAGTTGGTGGCCATCAACGTAGTAGTACTTCTCAAGCGAAGATGCTGATATCGGGTATTTGTCCAAAACATTCTTTTAAAAAAGCGGCAAACTCAACCGAGTGCCGTGTCCCTTCCGCTGTAAGTTCATAGTTGTTGCCAATGCTCTTCCCTGTAGTCTCATCTATCCATCTGCGTCGCTTGATTAAAAGCGTCATTTTCTTGTCCCTCAGTGGAAAGTCTCTGACTTTTGATGCCTCATAGAAGCCGTTTGGACGATATGTATGACCTTCAATAGGGTTACGGAGACAATCCCTTTCCTCAAGACTCACTATCAACTCTCCAGACTCGACACCGAATCTGTCTTTCTCTGAAACAGCCTCTTCTCTAAAGCCGGTAAGCTCGAAGTATCTCAATAAATCTTTTGGAAACACCATCTCCATGAACTGGAGAAGCAAATCGTTTTCTCTTGTTGTCATATCATGTACCTTTATCTATTCAAAGGTACATACTTTTGAGTTATCCTAAACACAGGGTTTTCCCCCTGACCCGGACTTGTGCGGTTATGAGTAGATTTGTGCGGAACGCAATTTCGCGTTCAGCCGTAGCAGCGGGAAGACGCCACGGCCACCCTCATAACACATTGATAATCAGATACCATTTATTTCCAATGTGGATTTTCGGCAATTTTTTTGCCAGTAATCCACACCAAATCACATAACTATCTGTAAACCAACCAATTCCAAAATCAGATGTGGCGCCGTCCCGACACTTGAGTCTGGAATCAGAAAAACAAACGTACGGAATCTCTGAAAACGCATCAAGACTGGGACTCCGGAGACTCTTACGCAGATGGGTATGGCAAATAATCGTCTCCGCATTCAGCACTCGAAGTACCCGCCCACGCCGAAGAGATAAGCCTCGGTCTCATCCATCAGTCCTGCCCTATGAATCAGGTCAATGTTAGTGAACCGGTTCCGCATATATGGTATCGCACGGAATGTGGTGCGGAGCTTTTCCCTGCTCACGCCTATCATTTCGGGCTCATAAGGAGCGCCGGCGCGTTTAAGACGCTCACGCACATCATTGAAAGGAATAATCTGATTCTGAATCTCTTGCCTGAGTTCCGGCCAATGATTTTTCAACGCCTCAAGCTGCTTTCGCACACCATTCTTGTCAATGTATTTGGACCGGCTTTCGGCAAGGCCTCTTGCAAGATGGTCAGGCATTCCGGCAAATACATCCCGGATTATCGCCTCCATCGACTCCCACTCAGGCCAACGGGATACAGCATTGTCAATGTCAAACATTGAAAAATCCTTGTTCAGAAGATACTCAAGACAAGCTACTGACACCAGAGTACCGACAGCCACGCTAAATCCATGAGACACATGTCTGCCATTATAGCACAGACCTTCCATATCCCAATAGTGGCTAAAGAGATGTTCTGCACCTGAAGACGGACGGCTCGACAACATTGACTGCATGGCAAATCCACTCATTATCAATTCATAAGCCAGTTTTCCGACAGCCGTAACATCCCCAGATGCAATCGCATCCGGATCGGCTAATGCTTCGCTCAAATTCTTCTGAACCAGAGAAAAAGCGAATTTGTCAATGATTTCTGCACCTGCCGCATCAGCGATTATCCAATCCGCTCCGGAAGAGATTTTGGCGATAAGGTCTCCGTAACCTGAGGCTGTAATCTTGTTGGGAGCCTTGGCTGCTATTGCAGGATCCATCACCATCCCGATAGGTGCACGACAGTCAAATGTCTGCTTATTGCCATGATATGTAATGGACGCGCCATATGCAGTATAACCATCCATTGACGCTGCGGTTCCGACTATCAAGTATCTCCTGCCCAGGTGGCTGGAAGCCAGCTTCGTCAAGTCATTGATGACACCTACGCCAACAGCGACAGCGATGGCATCCCGTTCTTTCAGATAAGATTCCAACTGTTCCAGGTATGTCCATTCGGCATAAAGACCAGGGTCCGTGAAAATGAATGACGGCTCCGTCCGGATTCCTGCATTCCTAAGACAATTATAAACAGTTTCACCAGCTATGTCGTATGTGATTTTATCGGCTACGACAACAGCCGTCTTTCCAGGAAAAAATTTTTCAAACATTGACGGAACTTTCTTCAATGCTCCGACTCCAAATTCAAGTGCTTTAGTGTCTCTTAACTTCTGCAGAACCTTTTCGATTTCGTTCATAACCTCAGAGTAGCGCGTTTAATTTTCATTCCGCAAGGACCCCGGTTTCGCAAGCAAAGACAGCGCCGGGCCCAAACCACAAGAATGATTTATACATCATTGATTTTCATTACATTACAATAACGAAACATCAATATGAACCGCTCTGATTCACGAACCAAAATTAATAAATTATTACTTACTTCCAAGGCTTTTCACAAGATATCGGACAGCATCTGTAAAACGGAGACAATCACATATCATCTGCACAATTCCTATTAAACTTCATTGCCGGATAAACGCAAAAACCGCTTCTGGCTGAATATTCTGTAGGCTCCGCAATTTTATTGTCAATCAACCAGTCACATATCCATGGATAATTATTAACATCAACATATTGGACACCAGCCGGAAGCAGAACAGAATCCGGGAGGTTAACTGTAATTACAGCATATAACTCACTGAAGACATTGACTTCCTCTGTACAAAGATTCTCATCCTCTATCTCATATAATTCATCTGGTCTGGCATATAAAGACACAGCCAAAGCAGAAGATGCCACATACTCTTCATACTTTATCTCAACCTTAATCTGTTTATGGCAAGATTCAACCAAATATGTATTCCTTTCACGTCCATTACCCATAATCACACATTCATTGACAATCAACATATTTATACAGCAAGCTCTGCTTCCATGACAAGCAAATCCGATAAAATTTCTACAAATATATTATTTTTGTAGATGCAGTCAAAATAAAAAATCAACTTTTACAGAATATTTGTAGAAATCATACTATATTTGTAAAAGCAAGCGTATGTTGAAACACAATAGAACAATCATTCATGTGGAGGTCAAAGACACCCATGAACATTTTTACTTCGGATCGGTAGCAGCAATGTTCGAAGACTCCAGAGTAAAGAATCTTCTAAAAATCAAGTATCAGACATTCAGGACAAAACGACTGTCTGAAGAGAAGCCGTATGAAAACGAGTATGTGATAGTACGGAAAGGGAACCTCAACACGATAGACCACAGTTGAATGCATCGAGTTCCCTTCTATTTGATTCAGATTTGACCAGCTTTCCTCTTCATATATTCAGATAGAGCCTGATCCTCACAATAAACATAGCACCCCTTCTGACCTCGCGTCAACAACGTCTTGTACGTATTCAGTATCAGCCTTCTGGCTTGTGCATCGTTACTAGATCTTATACCCGAGGATTTATCATCTTTAGATATTCTGGACTTATCTGTAATGACATTACCGGAATTAGTGTCATATCTGAGGTCTTTGCCGATAAGAACCCCTACATAGTCGAATTCAAGACCTTGTGCCGTATGTATGCATCCGACCTCTTCAAATGATTCGGGATTAACAGCCCAAATATCATCATTCTCAAGATTCCACTTAGCCCGAAAACCACCGGGAAGCAAAATATCATATTCACCTCTGCCATGTTTGACATTCCAGTCGTAACAATAACTCGCCACCATTCGTGACTTGTTATTGACAGAATTCTTCTTACGCAACGCCTCACGAAGGTCTGAAGCATTGTCAAACACTCTAAAGTCAAAATTAAGTTCACTCAAATCAACAGACACACTTTCTCCAGTTCGCTGAAGAACATCGTCAACAAACTGTATATAGGCATCACTACCTTTGCATCTGAACTGAGAAACAAGATTAGCCTCCTCAGGCATCTTCAAGATCGAACCAAGTGCGACACACCATTTTCTGATTTCATCGACCGACCCGATATCTTTATTTGTAACAGCCTGATCTTCATCCAACAAGAAAATGCTCAACAATGACGCAGAAATGCACTCCTTAACCTGATTTTCTCCATTCCAGTCCCCATACATTTTCTTGACAAGCCGATGTGCTTCATCCACTATCAGACAATCATAGGTGTTACACGGCACATTAGACAAGCCGAAAGGAGACCTGAACAATTGCTTTATATTGACCAGTTTTTTAGCATCCGAATTTGTCAAAAGCGACAAGAAAGCTTTTCTCGGAGCACTGTTTTTAGTCACATAACTCGCATTGAGGCTTTTACTGATATACTCCATCAACAAATTGACTGCAAGGACAGACTTGCCAGTTCCTGGGCCACCTTGAATAATAATGGTTCTTTTCCTACCATCTTCCCTACACTTAGCCATGGTCTTCAGACACATATCATAGCAAACGGCCTGTTCATCAAGAAGCATAAATTCCTTATTACCCTTAACCAGTGAAGCCAGCGAGTCTTGTAAAGCCTTTGTCGGTTTTAGTCTTCCATGATCAATTTTATACAACAGATCTCCATCCGAAGACTTGCGTGTAACATATTTCTTGATGAATGCAGAAAAAACTTCCGCTTCGTCCCTTACGAAAAACGGTGCTTCTCCAACCCATTCCCTATAAATGGAATTCGACAGATTCGGCTTGAACTTAGGATCATAATTATGGAGATATGCGCAAGGCACCAAATTAATACCTTTATCCAACACAGTCTGAGAATAGTTTCTGATAAAGCAAGAATACGAATATGCCTGATACGACGGATGACACACAATTCTGTCATTTCCCCCTACAAAGGTTTTAACGCAATAGTGCATATCATCGTCAACGACTTCCGCTTTCTGCCACTGTTTGAGTTCTACGATAACAACATTGTCATGGTCGTCGGAATCAGCACCGCTGATAATAAAATCCACACGTTTGGATGTCAATGGAATGCTATATTCTATGGCAATCTTGACATCGTCGTCAATCTCATTATCATCCACTATGTTACGCATAAACTGCAAGGAATTCTGCCAAGAAACATATTCCCTTTCCTGTCCAGCATTTATTCCATGCTCACGTATCTTGTCCGCAATTCTGTCTGCTATGCAGTTCGACTTGACATCTTCGACAAAACCTCTTTTGGAGTCTTCATATACAATCATATCAATGTCAGAATAATAGTTCAAGAACGACAAGTTACGCAAATATAACCTCCATTGCAAGCGAATCAGAACAAACTTGTCAATGCCACCACTCTCCCTCTACACCCTCTGCGAAATGACTTCGGCGAAGTCCTTGACTTTCACGTCGGTTGCTTCTTCACCGGATTTATGGGAAACGGTGTCGAGGGCGGGACCGGAGAAGGTCATGAGACAGAGAGGGCAGGCTGTGACTATGGTCTGAGGGTTGTTGGCTACGAGATTGGCCAGAGAGGACTCGGTAATCTTGGCACGGTCACGGGCATCCAGAGTCAGGCTTCCCAGACTACCGCCGCAACAGATGCTCTCGTCACCTTCCTTGGCGGCAGGGACCAGAGTGCCCACCTGGGAAAGCACCTTGCGTGGCTCTTCATAAACGCCACAGCCTCTGCCAAGTTCACATGGGTCGTGATAGACAAGACGCTCATCACAAGAAGACAGTTTCAATCTGCCCTGCTCGACCAGACGCTTGATATACTGCGTATAATGAAGGACCTCTATTCCCTTCAGGTTATACTCATCCTTGAAAATCTTATAACAAATCGGACAGGAGAGGACTAATGTGCGACAACCGGAATCCAGAATCATCTTGCGGTTGGCAGAGATGGTTTCACGTGCGGCTGAAGTCTTGCCGGCCAACATGAGAGGACGGCCGCAACAGATGCCGCCGTCACGGTCGGCAAAAATATAATTGACGGAAGCAGCCTTGAAAACCTTCTCCACGGACTTGATGATCCGCGGAGTAAGATGGGTCATACATCCGGCGAAATACATCACCTCAGGCGCATCAGAAACACCGGTGGCAACATTGACAACATCATTGGCCTCAGGCGCATCAGAAACACCGGCGGCAACATTGAAAATATCATTGGCCTCAGGTGCAGGTACGCGGTTCTGGAGATACGAATAATCGTAGCACAAAGAATCATTGACAGTGGCCCTCTGCGCGCGGCGGAGTGCAGGCGCATCGACTCCGACAGGACACAGGGCGTGGCACTTGTCACACATCAGGCACTTATCCGCTATATCATTGATTTTCTTCTCGTTGTGACGACGCAGGAAACGGATAAAATAGACCGACGAATACTTCAGATTCTTCTTCTGGACATTCATCGGACACGCATCCAGACACAGGCCGCAGCTTGAGCACGCATAAATCTCAGCTTCAGCGACACCCTTGCGGGGATGGCTCGGCTGGATACCGGCATTGCGCAACAAAATCCACAGCACTTCGGTAAGGATATGCATGTAACGGCTGAACGGCATTGCCGCGAAGAAAAGGCCCAGACAGATGGAATACGCCCACCATACCGGCATGAAATACAGATTGTTACCGAAAATCCAATGCCAGAGCATATTGACCGGAACCGTCAGGAAACTGCCGCCGCTGAGATCGGCCGTGAAACTCTCGGCCAGGAGGCGGAGCGGAAAAATTAGCCAGAGGCTATACAGCGCTATACGGTCAGCCAATGACGGCTTGGTAGTATGTCTCATGCCGAGGACTATGGACCTGAACCTCTTGAAGATGGCCATGCCGACTCCGGTAAGCACATAAAGCAGGAAGAAGTCCATCAGGAAAAAGAAGAACCAGCCCCTCAGCGAGACATGACCGGGATTAATCCAGACGAAGAAACGATAGAAAATCGGATAGAATAGACCGCCGTCCGTCCAGGCAAGATGCTTCGGAACGAACAGGGCCACCTCGAGATGTCCGAGGACAATGAGCATGAACCATCCGAATGCAATCGCGGAATGCATATAACCCAGCAGCGGCTTGCGTTTCCAGATTTTGGTATGGAAAAGACAGTCGCAGAACAGGTCCCTGATATTCTTGAGTGCAATCTTGGGGATGAAGAATGACTTCCAGAGCCGGCGTCTGTCCCGGGCAGGAATCTTGGCCATAAGCCTGAAAAGTCCGACAGTCAGCCAAATCAGCATAAAACTGATGCCGACAACGAACGGAATCACGAAATTGCTATATCCGGAAGGGATTCTGTCAATGACTTCCGGCGCAGTCTGAAGCGGCAATATGTATAATGGTGTCATTTAGTTCCGTAGATTTTAGCGATGGACAGGATAAGATGACGAGTGTTTATGCCACGCGGACAGACCATTGTGCATTTTCCGCACAACTGGCACGACTTCAAAAGGTCAAGAGCCTTATCAGGATGGGCATTGAGAATTTCCTCAATGGCTTCCCTGACGCTGGTGCGCACGAACTTTCCGGCCGTACATACTGCAGCACAACTTCCGCAGGCCATACACTTGCGCACATCAGGCTCAATTGCAGCCAACTCTTCGAACTTTTCCCTGTCGAACAAGTCAAGATTGATTCTGGAACTTGGAACCAGACCGAAACCGAAATCTACCATCTTTCTCGAACCAAAGTCTTGTAATTTTTAACATCAGGAAATATGTCGGACAAGTATCTGTCAATTTCTACGACAGCAGCCCTGGCCTCAGCAACTGTTTCCGGCAATGTCTTCGGACCGGTAGCGGCACCTGCAAGGAAAACTCCAGGCAATCCGCTGCGCTGTCCTGCCAGAATACCGTCACGCACGGCAAAGAAGCCGTCCTCTTCCATTGGCATTTCCAACAGTTTTCCGACTCTCTTTCCGGCAGCCGAAGGTCTCATTCCGGCCATCAGCACAAGCAGGTCGAGCGTCACTTTCAACGGCTTTCCGGCAACGGTATCTTCAGCTTTCACCAAAAGGCTTCCATCCACATTTTCAGATACTTCCGCAACGCGTCCACGGATAAAACGCACACTGTAATCCTTCTGTGCACTGAGATAGAGGTCCTCGTAGTGACGGCCGAACATTCTCAGGTCCATGTAGAAACAATACACCTGTGCGTCAGGAAAAGCCTGCTTCATCTCGCAAGCCTGCTTGACGGCCGTAGCGCAGCAGACCTTCGAGCATGAACGGCATCCCGACTTCTCGTCACGCGAGCCGACACAATGAACGAAACCGATTCTTTTAGGCTTGTCAATCCTGGTGTCGGAATCAGGACCGGCATTGAACCATGCCTCCAAATCGGCATTGGTAACTACATGGTCGTAGATTCCGTAGCCGTATTCCTCCTTCTTTTCGGCCTTGAAAAGGTCGAAACCGCTGGCCACCAGCACCGCATCGGCAAGCACCGTGATACCATTGGAAAGGATGACATTATAAGATTTCTCCAGCCTGTTGATGGAGCGTACTTCCGTATCAGTGAAGCACTTGACGCCGTCCATCTGTGCAAGCAGACCTTTCAGTGTCCCGCGGGCAGAAACTCCGTCAGGGAACAATCTGTCCCAGGACGCAAGATGACCGCCAAGCATGGACGACCTTTCTATCAATATGACATTGTACCCCAGCCTCTGAAGTCCTGATGCCGCTTCGAGTCCCGCAGGACCTCCGCCTATAATAAGAATATTATTTTTCATAACTATGTTCGTAACTACTTCAAATACATGCAGGACTCAGGACGTCCGATATCCTTGCCATCTTTACCGAGGAACTTGCGGGCAGGGTCATACTCGATACCCATCTTGTCCAGAAGCGGTTCCGGGCCGACCTGATGGGTCTGAAGGCCCAGATCCCACGGATCATATCCGAGCACCAGTCCTGCAACCTCCTCGTAGGTCAGAACAGGAATTCCGTGTCCGTTCTCTCCATAGGTCTTGCCGGTGGATTCGGCGATGACATACTGCCATCTGTCGAGGAAATAAGGGCACCCCGGACAGTTGGTAATGATAAGGTCCGGCTGGTACGGCTCCATGCTCTCGAATTTCTTGTGGGTATTGGACAATGAATATCCGCGGTTACCCTTTACGAGATACTGGCGGAAACCGAATCCACAGCAGTGACGTCTCTCCGGATAGTCAATGATTTCGCCTCCCCATGCCTCTATCATTCCGACAAGGACATAAGGATATTCAGCCCCGCCGACACCCTTGGAAGGGAACATCTTGGAATAATGGCAGCCGATATGCTCCACGACGCGGAGAGGGCGCCCCGTATGGACATTGACAAGTTTATGCTTCGCCTGCGCGGCGATGAGATTGCGGTATTTGTAGATCAGGTCGCTGGCGTGGACGAGGACTTTAGGTTTGGCGAATTCGAGTTTGCAGGTCTTCCAAAGATTTTCGCGCACCTTTGCCTCCAGTTCAGGAAACTCGCGCCAAGTCTCCATCGTCTCGCAGTAGAGTCCGAAGGAGGTGATGCAGGAGCAGACATAGTTTTCATAGCCGTATTTCGCCATCAATGCGAACTGACGTGCTATGATTGTCATCGCTGTTTCCTGCGGGATGGTATCCGAGTGATAGGCAATGCCTCCGCATGTCGTATGATGCTCTGTCTCAAATATATCCTTGCCCAGTTCCTGTCTGGTAATCTTCAGGAAGGCCGCCTCGGAAGCCGGGAAAAAACTCTGTCTGATGCAACTGCGGACGTAAAAATAGTGATCGTCCGGAATGTCTTTCTGGTAGTCTGACCAGATTTTTTGTTTGCCTTCGTAAATCATTGAGGGCTATCGGTTTAAGTGTTTCGGATCGCTATCCGTATATATTTTCTGCATGAATTCTTCTTCGGTAAGGCCCATCTCCGCAGCCTTTCTCAATCCGGCGGCACGTACTTTTTCCATTCTTTCCGTAGCTCCGGTCTCGTCGAAGATACGCTTGAGTTCGTCAAGGTCTTCCTGCGGAATACGCCTCATGGCTCCCGGACCGTTTCCATCCAGATTTCCGCCAAGCCTTTCGAACACGTCATCCAGATGCTTTTCCTCCCATTCCCAGACTCTTCCCGCCTCAGGATGTCCCGCGTAATCGAAGCGGCGCGGATAGACACAATAGCCGTAGTCCAGGATATTCGCACACAGGTCCTTAGTCAGGATGCACTGCTGACGGCCCTTTTCAGATTCCACGAAATAGCCCAATTCTATGGACAAGTTCCGCAAAGCCATGACAATGAGTCCGGGCGCATTCTTGCGCGGACATCTTGTCACGCAACTCATGCACTCGCCGCAATACCAGATGGTTTCACTCTTCAGCAGTTTCTCGATTTCTTCATCATCCTTGCTCTGGACGATGTCCACGATTTTGCGCGGATCATATCGGTAGAACTCAGCCGCAGGACAGATGGCCGTGCAGGTACCGCAGTTGATACATGCATTCAGGCCTTCCTTCAAGCGGTAGTCCTTCATAAGGAGGTCATACAATCGTCCCATTCTGTTCTGTTTAGTCAATTACGTCTCACCAAAGTCTCCGTTCAAGGCTTCGGTCAATGCCAATCTCCGTTGCCGGGATAAGGCGATTATACAAGGGGGTTATAGACCATTCTGCGACAGGTTCAGTACACGCACTTGGTCAGACAAAGTGTCCCCGATAAAGACAAAGATATGATTTTTCACGTAAAGTGCCAAGCACAAGACATTTGCACCGAACGTCCATATCACCTGCAAATTCTACAATAATTTGGATAATTCATCTTAATTGCCTATATTTAAGCACATTAACAAAAATCAAATCCATTATGGCTAAAGAACAGATGAAGTACGAATGCCTCAGATGCGGATGGATTTACGATCCGGCTGAGGGCGATCCCGACGGCGGGATAAAACCGGGGACTCCTTTCAAGGACATCCCTAACTCATGGAAATGCCCGGTCTGCGGAGCCCAGAAATCAGATTTCGCTCCATATCCGGAAGACTAGCGGCCCAGACCCGGAAGCGGGAATCTTTCACTCCCTCCACATCAACGTTCCTTCACGACGACGGCGTATTTTGTGGAGGGAGTAATTTCTGTCAATGCCAACAGATATGACGACCTTCGGGAATAGAGTTCGCCCTCACGCGGCGAAAACTCCACCGTCATGACGTAACGCCCGTCCCCGAAATCACGCCCGAGACGCCTGTAAACCCGATTCGCCAGAAGTCCCATCGTCATACGTACATTGATTTCGACCACCGGCGCAAGCCGGAAAGAAGATTGTCCAGCCTCCCGATAAATGAACATATCGACACCGACGAAACCGGAATACCGGCCCGAAAATTCCTGCTCCAGGAATAAGGTCAATGCTGCTTTGACATTGACAATCAACGTTTCCGGAACGTATCCTGAGAGTTCGAAAAGTATCTGCGCGTCATCGGAAAGGACATTTCCCTTGTAGATTCCGTTATCATTGAAAAACAAGGAATACCCTTCGAAGTTTACAGAATTCCCGCTATCTTCCGAAGTTCCCACATGGAACAGCATTGCGAAATCCTGCACGACTTCGAGACGCTTTTCCACCATGAGACTCCCCTGCCTGGCGATAATGTTCTTGCACCAGCCCAAATCACTGGCTGACAATTCGCCTCGCCTGGCCCATCTGAGACCCTTGCCGCTGCCTGAGAGCGGAGCCTTGAAAACGGCATCGGAAAACTCATCCACAGCAGAGACGGCATCCTCCACGCTGGAGGCCTCTTTCACAAAGCCGTCCGGCCTTAACAGGGAATTCGGGACATTGGCATTGACAAAAGCCCCGGCGTCGGCCGCAATTCCTCTGCGCGACAGCCGGCGGATTTCATCGAGCGCCTCGTCCGAAGGGAGGGACGACACGGGAACTCCCTGTTTTACAAGACGTTGTTTAAGAACGGCATCCCAGCCCCATGGGACTATTTCACCATCGCCTGCCTTCTGGATATATGAAGTGAGTCCGGCACAATCCCTGCCGAATTCCAATGCGGAAAACGGCGGCACGAAGTTCGCGTCACCGTTCGCCATACACAAGTCGTGTTCCGGATTGAAAATATTCATCGGTAATTAATCAAGGCTTCCACTTCAGCCTCACTCCTAAGGGACAATTTGTCCGGAGACAGGTAATCATCAGCGAAATCCTTTCCCTGGTCGGAGACTTTCCTGAAGTACTGATAAGCCATATCCTTGTCTTTCGGCACACCGTCACCCCAAAAGTAGCATTTACCCAACTCATTGAGGCAACGCGAGTTGGACTGTCCTTCACGCCATATTTCCATGGCCTTCGGGATATTTGCATCATAACCTGCTCCACCGAAACGGTACGCCAGTCCCATCCAATAATAACTGCCAGGTTCACCAAGTCCGTAGGCCTTGCTGAAATATTCGTAAGCCTTTTTCTCATCGGTCCTTACGCCCTTTCCCTGGACATAACACTCTCCCAAAAGTCTGATGCAGGAGGCATCCCCGAGGTCAGCCCCTGACTTGAACCATTTCGCGGCAATACGATAGTTCGGGACAATCCCGAGACCATAGAAATATGCCTTTCCCAGAATTCGCATCGCTTTCACGAAACCGAGTCTTGCAGTCCTTTCGCACCACAGATAAGCCTCGTGATATTTCTCATTGTTCTTGCAGTCTACATAGACATTCCATGCGGCTTCGGCCTTCTTTTCAGGATCGGTCTCCTGTTCGTAAGCAAGCTTAAAGAGATGCAGTGCAAGTTCCCGCTGGCCTTTTGCAGTCGCATCCCAGGCCATCTTGAGATAAGATTTCTTGACAGGAAGCCTGACGAGCATTTTCTTCAGTATTGACATGGCTATAGCATTTTAGGGTGTTATCAAGACAAATATACAAAAAAATCAGCCCGCTGCAAACTGATTGGAGTGCGCAACGGGCTGAATATCGAACTGTACGTTATTATCTCATAAGTACGTATCTCAGGACGAAGAGAACCGCAAGTATCCACATCGTAACTGAAACCTTCTTGAATTTGCCTGTGAGGGCATTGATCACTACGTATGAAATCATACCCAGCATGATTCCGTCGGAAATGCTGTATGCGAGAGGCATGAGCAGCATTGTCACGAATGCAGGAATGGCCTCGGAATAGTCCTCCCAGTCGATTTCCTTGACAGGAGCGGCCATCATCACACCTACGATGAAGAGGACCGGACCTGTAGCAGCGCCAGGGATGGCGAGGAACAAAGGCGAGAACAGCAGGGCGATTGCAAAGCATACGGCGATCGTGAATGAAGTCAAGCCTGTGCGGCCTCCTTCTGAAACGCCTGAAGCACTCTCGATGTATGTTGTGGTAGTACTGGTACCGAACATGGCACCGGCTACTGTGGCTACTGCATCGGCCATGAGCACCTTGTTGATGCCGTCCACATTGCCTTTCTCATCGACCATTCCTGACTTTACAGATACTCCCACAACAGTTCCGATGGTGTCGAACATGTCAATGAAGAGGAAGGTGAACACAATGGCAACCATGTCCCACGAGAAAATCTGAGACCATTCGAACTGGCAGAAAATCGAGGAAATGGAAGGAGGTGTAGAAAGAAGGCCGTTGAAATGGGTAACACCCATAGGTATGCCGATGATTGTGGTCACAAGGATACCGAGAAGCATTCCGCCACGGACCTTGAGGATAACCAGCACAGAAGTAAGCAGGAGTCCGATTATGGCCAGGATGGAGGTGCTATCCGAAAGCGGGCCGAGAGTTACAGAAGTCGAGTCACTGCTGACGATGATACCTGCAGACTTGAGGCCGATGAAAGCAATGTAGAGACCGATACCTGCACCGATTGCACGCTTGAGATTCATCGGAATCGCATCCACGATGAGCTTGCGCACATTGGTAATTGTCAACAGGATGAAAAGAATACCTTCGAGGAAGATCGCTGTCAATGCCATCTGCCATGAGTGTCCCATTCCGAGACAGACGGTAAACACGAAGAAAGCATTGAGGCCCATTCCCGGAGCGAGTCCGAAAGGCTTCTTGGCATAGATGGACATTACCAGACAGCCGACGATGGCTGCAAGTGCGGTAGCAGTAAACACTGCGTCTGTAGGCATTCCCTGAGTAGCGAGCGCCCCGAAAATACTAGGATTGACAGCAAGGATATATGCCATCGTAAGGAATGTGGTAATTCCCGCGATAATCTCGGTACGGATGCTGTGCTTTGCAGGATCCATACCGAAAGTCTTCTGTATGAACGAGTTCATTGTCTGTCAATGATTAGAATACCCACTTTACACCGAGACATGGACGGCACCAGAAACCGCTGCCTGAACCGAAGTCATAAGAGAGCTCGATTTCGGTACCGACATTGAGGTTGTCCACGCCGAAGTGCTGTCCGACAGCATACCAGAGCTGAGGCTCGGCGATGAACACGATATCGGAAGTCTTCCAGGTATCCATCTTGAAGTTGCCGTTTCCGTCGATCTTGGCTACTGAGTGGTTCTGCCACCAGAAATCTGCGAAGCCGCTGAATCTGAGTCCTTTGACATTGAAAAGATCCTGCATGCCCCAAACAGCGGTGAACTGCATAGGAACCTTGCTGTGAGGTCTGCTTCCGTCGGTAGCCTTGTCATAGACGATATACTTGCCGAGAACCTTGAGGTTCAATGTATTCTTGAAATCTTTGCTGTGGATGAACCAGTCGAGACCTCCGAGGAAGGCGTGATTGATGTTATATGCGCTATATACACCGCCGTTGTACTCCACATGAAGGCTGAGAGGAGCGAGTTTGCTGTCCTGCCAGAAATTCAGGCAGCGTGCAATCTCGAAATAAGTTCCGCATGGTGCTTTATTGCCATCCTCCTTTTTTGCCTTGTAGTCATAGTCAATGAAGAAGAATGTGTTACCCCATTTGTCCCCATAGAAGCCTTCAAGGGTAGTGGTAACTTGTTTACGATCACGGCCGAAGTCGTAAAAGATCTGGAGGTTAGTCTGCGCTTTCGCCATCTGCGAGAACGCCATCAGTGCTACAACAGCAGCAAAAAAGGTTTTTTTAAACATAAGTTTGTTTGTATAAATTGATAAGTAATCCGTCAACAGGCGGCTAATTCACTCCTGAATAGGGAATGATTTGAGGCTGACCGGGATACAACTCCAGCCAGCCCCCAAACTATAATTTCAACAAGGCAGTTGTCTCAATGTCAGACGGCATCGCCGACATTCCGTCACATTCCGCCAATTCTATTATAAAGTTCGCGTATATTGCCTTCGGTGAGAATCTGCGTATGAGATTCAATGCGGCCACGGCAGTACCGCCCGTCGCCAGCAGATCGTCATGAAGCAGAACCACATCGTCCGAAGTCAATGCATCTGTATGTATTTCAAGAGTATCTGTTCCGTACTCCTTCATATATTCCTCAGAATATGTGTCGCAAGGGAGTTTGCCCGGCTTACGTATCGTAACGAAACCGGCGCCCAATCTGTAGGCCAATGCTGCACCCAGGATGAATCCACGGGACTCAAGACCCGCCACCTTGGTGATGCCCTTGTCCTTATAAAGTTCATAAATGGCATCTACAGCTTCCCTGAAGGCATCTGCATTATTGAACAATGTCGTGACATCCCTGAAGAGGATACCTTTTTTCGGGAAATCCGGAATCGACCGGATACTGGAAATCAGAAGTTCCTTGTTCATCAGATTAGAATGTAAATTTCACCATTCCGAGAAGACGATGGTTGGTAACCCAGTGGAGGTCACCGTCAACGAGTCCGTTGGAAGAGTTCACATGACCGGCCACAGCATACTTTCCATATTGTGCAGCAGTGATGTCATACTCAAGGGCGAACGAAAGCTTGCCGAGGTTATAGACCACAGTAGGGGTCACACGGATAAGCTGGTTGAGGTTATGGAAACCATTGCCGCTGATATATACGTTGCTGGTGCTGGTATATCCAGGATGAGCAGCGTCCTCATAGAGAGCCTTTGATGTTCCGAGATTCTTCATATATCCGATCATACCCTGAACCTGAACCTTACGGCCATACTTCACAGAAAGGAAGGAAGCTGTGCTGTGAAGCGGAGCATAATCCCAAGAGCCGTCAGAATCCACTTTGGTCACACCATATCCTGAAAGCATATTGAAATGTTCGCCGGCAGATGCATAGATAACCTTGGCATTGATGGAGAAATCGCGGGAGTCATACTTTGCATATACATAAGGGTTCACAGTGGTGATACGGTCAGAAACTTTCTCACCTTCTGAGTTTCTCACTCTAGGCTTGATGCTGAGCACATCAGCGCCGACACGTGCGAGGAAGCCATGATTGGTCTTCATTGTAAGACCGGCATAAAACTCAGGAGTGCAGGAATACTTGATATAAGTATCAGAAGCTCCCTTAGGACCTGTAGAAAGATACTGCATCTGCCAAAGAACGCCTGCTGTCAATGCAAAGTTCTTCGAGAAGTTATGATCGACCATCACCTGAGGGGTACGGCTGAATGCAGTGAAAGGAGTACCTGTTTCAAGGTCAATGACATAAGGCTGGTCAGCAGCCATCGGATGCCATGCCTGACCGATTTTGAGGGAAGTACTCTGGGTTCCGTCGTTTCCGAGATTGTCCCATCCCAATGTGGCATAAGCCTGACGGAGACGGAGGACTGCCACATTGCCGTTCATGCAATAGAAGTCAGTTTCCACTTTGGCGCCGACCTTGGTCTTGCCGATCTGATAATCCTTCACGTCAAGTCCGAGACGGGAAGTGATGGCGAGGAAACGGAAAGAAGGATTGGCATTGATATCAGTTCCATTGGCATTGAGAGACTCGTCCAACGGGAGATAATAGAACAGGTCCTTGGTTCCGGCCTTGCTTTCACGTGAGTCGAAGGCGAAGTAGTTACGGATAAAACCGTAGAACTTGAAATGAGCTGGCTTCTCTGTTTTGGCTGTCTCAACAGCTGGCTCGGAAGCAAAAGCCACAGCAGCCGGTGCAAGAAGAGCAACGGCTGCCAGTGTAATAAAACTTTTTTTCATTAGAATCCTATGAAAATCAATATTGCGTAACCAAGTACAAGTCCGACGATACCGATGATGGCACCTACCTTCGTCATATCCTTCACCTGGATAAGACCTGTAGAATGTGCAATCGCATTTGGAGGTGTACTGATTGGGAAAAGCATCGCAACTGAAGTAGAAAGTGCAACTCCGACGAGAAGTGCCTTGACACCGCCGATAGGCCCGAGCATCTCACCCATTCCGACACCTACCGCACTGAGGATAGGCACGAGAAGGCTGGCAGCTGCCGAGTGCGAGATGAAGTTGGACATCGCGTATCCGAGCAGACCTGAAAGGATAAGGATAACGAGCGGCTTGAATGATGCGAACGGAATAGACTGGACGAGGTTCTCAGCGAGACCTGTCTTGTTCAATGCTATACCGAGGGCGAAACCGCCGGCTACCATCCAGAGGACACTCCATTCCACGTTCTTGAGGTCTTCCTTAGTGATGACGCCTGTCGCGCAGAATACGCCGACCGGAATCATGGCTACGACATTGGCATTGATGCCGGTGTATCTGTCGAGCACCCAAAGAAGGATCGTCACTGCAAATGTTACCCAAACGATATATGTCTTCGCATCCGGTTTCCTGGTATTCTCTATCTTGAGCTCAATCTTGTCAGATGAGAACGGGAAAAGTTTGAGAAGGAGAATCCATGCGAAAAGAAGCATCACGATAACGTAAGGAACCATGATAAGCATCCACTCGCCGAAACCGATGCTCTGATGCATTGTCTCTGTCAGATATCCGAGGGCAATCGCGTTAGGAGGGGTTCCGATAGGGGTTCCGATACCTCCGAGGTTGGCAGCTACAGGAATTGCCAATGCAAGACCGGCCTGACCTCTCTCGCTGGCAGGAAGAGTCTTGAGGACAGGCGCCAGGAAGGTAAGCATCATGGCTGCAGTTGCCGTATTGCTCATGAACATTGAGAATACGCCGATGACCATGAGGAATCCGAGAAGGACGAACTTAGGTTTTGTTCCGAACGGTTTCAGAAGGACTCTCGCGAGCTGCACGTCCAGACCAACCTTCGTCGCTGCAATCGCAAGGAGGAATCCTCCGAGGAACAGCATGATGGTAGGGTCGGCGAATGCGGCCAGAAGGGACTTATAGCTTACGAATGTTCCCATGTCAGCAGGGTCAGCACCCACATTCCTCAGGAATAATGGACAGCTGTCCGAGATGGTGAACAGAAGAACGACGATGACAGTCACGGACGTTGCCCACGTCGGGAGGATTTCGAACATCCACATCAATGCTGCCAGTGCGAAAATCGCTACTGTTCTCTGCTCGATAATTGAAAGAATCGGTGTTCCGTTGTCAGTCACACCAAAGAATGACCTTGGAACGAACCAGAAGAAAAGAAATACGGCAATGGTAAGAAGAAGCATTATGAGCTTCTTTACAGGAAATGCCGCAGCTGGTTTAACTGTTTCAGTTGACATCTTGTGTTTTTGAATAATACTATTGTCAGTTATGCGGTTTGCTGCACCCGCAAGGTTTCAGCAACAACAAAGTACGAAGTTAGGAATTTTTGCAGATATAACAAAAGTTAACAGTCATAAAAAAGATGATGGGGACAATTCTTCTGAAATGCCCCCATCACATTATACTGTTGTCATATCGGAAGGACTTGTATTTCCTGCCCTATGACTTTATTAGATAGCGCCCTGTGCAAGCATAGCCTCAGCAACCTTCATGAAGCCTGCGATATTGGCACCCTTAACGTAGTTGATATAGCCGTCCGGCTGAGTACCATATTTAACGCAAGAGGTATGGATAGCGTCCATGATGCCATGGAGTTTCTCGTCAACTTCCTTAGCTGTCCAGCTGAGATGCATTGCGTTCTGGGTCATCTCGAGACCTGATGTTGCAACACCACCTGCATTCACAGCCTTACCAGGTGCGAAGAGCAGCTTGGCCTTCTGGAATGCCTCGATAGCTCCTGGCTGGCAACCCATATTGGAAACCTCTACGCAGCACCATGTGCCGTTTGCGATGAGTTCCTCAGCATCCTCTTTGGACATTTCGTTCTGGAATGCGCAAGTCATGGCGATATCGCACTTGATGCTCCAAGCCTTCTTGCCAGGGGTGAATGTTGCATCCGGGAATTTCTCTGCGAATGGAGCGACAACGTCGTTGCAAGATGCACGGAGTTCGAGCATATAGTCGAGTTTCTCCTTGGTCATTCCGTTAGGGTTGTAGATGACTCCGTCAGGACCTGAAATTGCAACAACCTTTGCACCGAGCTCAGTAGCCTTTACGCAGGCACCCCATGATACGTTACCGAAACCGGAAACTGCAACGGTCTTGCCCTTGATGTCGAGGTCAGCCTTGTGGTTATGAAGCATGTGCTGGAGGAAGTAAACAGCGCCGAAGCCTGTTGCCTCAGGACGGATAAGTGAACCGCCGAAAGAGATGCCCTTTCCTGTGAGCACACCATTGTGTTCGCGTGTAAGTTTCTTGTACATTCCCTCGAGGAAGCCGATCTCACGTCCGCCGACACCGATGTCACCTGCAGGAACGTCCATGTCAGGACCGATATTTCTCCACAACTCGAGCATGAATGCCTGGCAGAATCTCATAATCTCACCCTCTGATTTTCCCTTAGGGTTGAAATCTGAACCACCCTTGCCACCGCCCATAGGCAATGTTGTAAGTGAGTTCTTGAATGTCTGCTCGAAGCCCAAGAATTTAAGAATTGAAGGGTTTACTGAAGGGTGGAAACGAAGACCTCCCTTGTATGGTCCGATAGCATTGTTGAACTGTACTCTGTATCCTGTATTGGTCTGAACAACTCCGTTGTCATCTACCCATGTAACACGGAATGTAAGCATTCTGTCCGGCTCGACGAGACGCTCGATAATCTTGGCATTCTCAAATTCCGGATGCTGGTTATAAACATCCTCAATGCACTCAAGCACTTCGCGTACAGCCTGGAGATATTCTTTCTCTGTTGGGTACTTGGCCTGAAGTTTGGCCATCAATTCTTCTGTTCTCATTGTATTACTAATTATGGTTTTTTGGTATAACTTGTTTCGTCCCGTTCTTCACATCTGACCGCAAAAAGCAGACCTGACATGAGAGAAACTAACAGGCGTCATGATTTTCCTTATAATTATTAAAGAAACTCATTCCGTCAATGCAAATCTAATAATAAAAAACGTTAAATCAATAATAATTCGTAAGAAAATGGAAATAATATGCAGAGGGTACCCCAAACATGCGTTCAGGGCACCCTCTGTGATGTTTCAATTATCGGACTCAGCCGTCGGGACTATTACTGCTGTGCAGCCTGTGACTGAGCCTGGAGTTCCTGCTGGAGACTCTCCAAGGTTCTTCCCTCAGGGATATTCAGGGCCTTTCTTGCTGCAGGAGTAAGATCGGTGCTCTGTGCAGGATCAACATAAAGAATTGAGCTCTGTTCGAACACATAGACGTATCCGCCGGCTTTAGCAAGTTTGTTTACAGCCTCGATAGCTCTCTGCTGAATAGGAGCCATGAGCTGGTTCTGCTGCTGCTGAAGTTCCTGCTGGATAGACTGGTTGAACTCCTCGATTCTGTTCTGGATGTCGGTAAGTTCCTTCTCCTTGCTCTCACGGATAGCAGGTGTCCAGGTGGAACTCTTCTGCTGATACTGAGTGTATTTTGCCTGGAACTCATCAGTCATGCTCTTGTATGTATCCTGAGCCTCCTGCTGAGAAGCGGCAATCTGTGCTCTTGCAGAGTCAGCTGCAGGCATAAGCATAACGAGCTCATTGAAATTAACATGCGCGAACTTGAGGTTCTGTGCGGATGCTGTAAGAGCTGCACATGCAGCCACAGCAATCAAAATAATTCTTTTCATATCTATCAAATTTTTTGTTTTCTTCAAATCAATGCCAGTCTTCTAGAACTGCTGTCCGATGAGGAAGTGGAACTGGCCCTTTCCGTTGACCTTGTCATCAAATCCATATCCCCAGTCGATTCCGAGGAGGCCGATGACAGGAAGATAAACCCTCACGCCGACACCGGCAGAACGCTTGATCTGGAACGGATTGAAATCGCGGATGTCAGACCAGCAGTTACCTCCTTCGAGGAATGCAAGTACAAAGATAGTCGACTGCGGCTGCATTACAACAGGATAACGGAGTTCGACAGTGAATTTGTCATAAACGTTACCCGCGTAAGAGTATCCGTTGGAGCTGTAGGTCGTCAGGGCGGTAGGAGTCAACGAGTAGTTCTCATAACCTCTGAGCGCAATGACCTCAGAACCATAAGAGTTGTAGCCGGACATACCGTCACCTCCGACGAGGAAGCCCTCGAATGGAGAATAGCCCCATTTTCTGTTATAATAGCCCAAGTAACCGAACTGGGCCCTTGTCATGAGCACGAGGTCACCGACAAGTTTCGTATAGAGAGAGCCCTTGAATGACCACTTGTGATACTCGATCCATTTGTATCTGTCCTGTGAAGACCAGTTGTTATAGTTAATGTCTCTCCAGCTGCCGACCTTCGTAGGATTTCCCTGCGCATCAAGGATGCCCTTGTCCTTCTTCCTGAACAGAGAGAATGGAGGGGTAAGCTGTACAGAGAACGAAATGTCAGAACCCTGTCTAGGATAAATCTGCTGGTCGGTGGAAGTTCTGGAAATTCCGAGAGTATAACTGAGGTTGTGGGAAACTCCGTCATCGAAGATGAAGTAGTTGGAGAACCAGTTTCTCAGCTTGTATGTCTGCCAGCTGAGCTGGTTATACAATACGAAATAGTTATCAGGCCATTTCAGACGGTTTCCGATACCGGCAGAGAAACCATACACCTCGAACTGCTTGTCATTGTTAAGAATATTCCACATCAGGTATGAGTTCGTCTGACGACTGTAATAAGCTGAGAGACTGAGCGATGTAGGTTTCTTTCCGAACAGCCAAGGCTCCACGAAACTTGCCGAGAGCGAAGAGTAGTAGGTACCGCTGGTCTGGAATCTGAAAGCAAGATTCTGGGCATCTCCGAGCGGAACCGGACGCCATGCCGACTTGTCGAACATCCTCCTGGTAGAGAAATTGTTGAAACTTACGCCGACAGTTGCGACGAATGTCTTGCCGCCCCAACCTCCGGAAAGTTCCAGCTGGCTGGAAGGCTTCTCAGTAACATTATATACTATATCTACAGTATTGTTGTTCTGGTCAGGCAGGATAGAGTAACCCTTGGTAGGGTCGGTGATTGCCTCAGGGTCGAACTGACCGAGAGATGCGATTTCTCGGATTGACCTCTCGAAATCACTCTGACTGAAGAGATAACCAGGTCTGGTGAACACCTGACGGCGCACTACCCTCTCATTGGTAAGGTCATTGCCATTGATGATGATATTGTTCAATGTTGCCTGTTTTCCCTCCGCGACGCGCATCTCCACGTCCACGGAGTCACCTGCGACATTGAGTTCGACCGGCTGGACATTGAAGAAGAGGTATCCGTTGTCCCTATAGAGCTTGGACACGTCCATATCCCCCTGCTTTCCGCCGCCCTGGAGTCGTTTTTCCATCGTAACGACGTCATACACGTCACCTTTCTGAATCTGAAGGATGGTATTGAGAGCGTCAGAAGTATAAACGGAGTTACCTGTCCAGGTAATGTTCCTGAAATAATATTTCTTTCCCTCATCGAAGGTAAAGTCAATGCCGAGACGGCCCGGTTTCACCGTATAGATGGAATCTTTAATAAGTCTTGCATCCCTGTAACCGGCCTCATTGAAGGCGCTGATGACAGATTTCTTGTCATTCTGATATTCCTTTTCATTGAACTTCTTGCTGCTGAAGAAGTTATAGATCTTGGCAGACTTGGTCTTTTTCATTGACTTGGCAAGCTTGTAGTCGCTCACGTGGTCGTTGCCGATGAAATTGATAGTCTTGATTCTAATCTTCGGACCGCGGTCAACAGCATAATTGACACGGATTGCGTTCTTGATGATACTGTCCTTCTGGACCTGAGGCTCCACCTGGACATCAAGGAATCCCTTTCCCTGATAATACCTCTTGATGATATCTACGGAAGTCTTGGCGACATAGTCGGAATATTCGCCGCCTCGTTTCTGGTTCAGACGTTCCTGGAGATCTTTCTTTTCACCGGATTTGACGCCAGTAAAAGTCCAGCGTGACACACGCGGACGTTCCTGAATGGCAAGACGGAGGAAAACAGTATCTTTCGAAGCCGACAATGAATCCACATAGACAGCCACGTCCTGGAAATATCTCTGCATCCAAAGCCTGGTGACGATAGAAGAAATGTCATCACTTGGAATAGTCACTTCCATTCCTTTCCTCAAACCAGACTGCTGCAGAATCTGCTTGTCTCCGAAAGCTCGGTTACCCTCTACTTTTATACCGCCTACAATATATTTGCGCGGGTTATTATAATCCACCTCTATCGAGCTGTGCTTCTGCTGTCCAAAAGCCACGGTCTGGACAAGGATAAGCGCAGCCAGGCAGAATAATATCCGGTTAAAAATTTTCATTCTCTAATAAAATATCTGACAAATATAAGGTATTTATTTCACTTTTCCATAACGGCGGTCTCTGGCAGCGTATTCGTCAAGCGCCGCGAAGAAATCTTCTTTTCCGAAATCCGGCCACATTTTCTTGACGAAAAGCAGTTCAGAGTACGCTCCCTGCCACAAAAGGTAGTTGCTGATACGCTCCTCTCCTGAAGTTCTGATTATGAGGTCCGGATCAGGAATTCCATCCGTGACAAGGTATTTCGACAACGCGTTCATGTCCTCAATGGACTCTATCTTGTCAAGCTCCTCTTTTCCGTATTCCTCGGCAAATTTCTTTGCAGCCTGGAAGATGTCCCACTTGCCGCTGTAGCTTACAAAAAGAATAAGGTCAATGGTAGTATTTTCCTTCGTCTTTTCTTCCAGCATGGCTATAGCCTCCTGAAGAGCCTTAGGCAAACGTGCGATATTTCCGAGGACATGGAAGCGCACACCGTTCTTTATGAGAGCTTCCACTTCCGCAGCGATGGAGTCCATCATCAGATGCATCAGGAAATCCACCTCTTCCTTGGGCCTGCCCCAGTTCTCTTCTGAAAAAGCATATAGAGACAAATACTTGACTCCCGCTTCTGCGGCAGCCTCAGTCACAGCTCTGACACTTTCCACACCTTTCTTGTGTCCATAAACTCTTTCATGTCCCTGTTCACGGGCCCACCTGCCGTTTCCGTCCATTATTATGGAAACATGTGCAGGGATTCTTCTATCCTCATTCATTGAATGCAAATCTGATTATCAATCGTCGTTATTTCTGATATCCTCACCCCAGAATAGCTTGCTCTTGAGAGCCTTCACGAAACTGGATTTCGGAAGCCGTACACGTTTTAGCGAAAACTGTGCCACAGAGACTTTCACCTCAGCATCAGGTCTGATGGTGTAATTTCTGTTGTCCATCGTAAGGACGGCCTCATCATCCCTGGACGAAATTGTAATGCTGATATCCGTAGATTCAGGGACCACAAGAGGACGCACATTCAAGTTGTGCGGCGCAATCGGTTCGATAATGAGGACCTTGGCATCCGGACTGCATATCGGGCCGCCTGCACTGAGAGCATATGCCGTCGAACCGGAACTTGTGGCAACGATAAGGCCATCGGCCCAGCAAGTCGGCAACTTGTCCCCGTTCATCCTGACATTGATACCGAGAATCGCTGCCCCACTGCGGTGGATGGTGACTTCGTTCAATGCATACGGGCAGAACCCCACGTCTTTGTTCAACTTCTGGTCTGAAACCGAAACGCTCAACAGCGTGCGGTCTTCCAGTTCATAGCGTCCCGACAAGATGGCATCTGCCGCATCCTCAGGAAGATTTTCGGAAAGAAAGCCAAGCCTTCCGAGATTCACTCCCAGGACCGGGATTCCGGTTCCGGCCACTTTCTTGGATGCCGACAGAAATGTTCCGTCACCACCGATACTGAGCACCATATCTGTTCCGTCGCGAACCTCATCGTCATCATATATATAATATGAATCGCAACCCGCCTTTCCAAGTTTTTTCAACATATCGAGGAGACGCAGATTACCGACCAGACTTGTATTTCTTAAAAACAGGCCTAAAAGCATTGCTATTTCGCTTTGAAAGTCTCAAAATTAGTACTTTCTTTACAATATTTGAACAATAATATATATTTTTGTCTATATATACTTACTGCTATGACGAAATTAAGCGTTAACATAAACAAAATCGCAACTCTGCGCAATGCCCGAGGCGGCAATCTCCCTGACGTGGAGAAAGCTGCAGTGGACTGCGTCCGTTTCGGCGCAGAAGGAATAACCGTACACCCGAGACCTGACGAAAGACACATCAGATACAACGACGTGAGAGAGATAAAGCCTCTCATCAATGTCGAACTTAACATCGAGGGAAATCCTATCCCTAAATTCATCGATCTTGTCAATGAAATCGTACCGTCACAAGTGACACTGGTCCCTGATGCCGCGGATGCCATCACTTCCAATGCCGGATGGGACACGATAAAGAACAGGGATTACCTTACGGACATCTGCAAGGAGTTCAAGGCCAGGGGCATCCGAACGTCCATTTTCATTGACCCGAACCCTGCGATGGCGGAAGCCGCTGCGGTTTGCGGCGCTGACAGGGTGGAGTTGTACACTGAGGCATATGCGGCAAATTACAGGGCAGACAGAGAAAAGGCAATCAAGCCGTATCTGCTGACAGCGGAGAAAGTGAAGAAATGCGGATTGGGACTCAATGCCGGCCATGACCTCAATCTCGAGAATCTGGAATATTTCATCCGTACAATCCCTTGGACAGACGAAGTTTCCATAGGCCATGCGATAATCTGCGACGCACTTTACATGGGGCTTGAAAAAACTATTCAGGCATACCTGTCGAAGATTAAAATATTTTAGTAACTTTGCGTCATTATGCCGTCTTCCGGACGGCGGAATTTATAGCAAATATTAATTTTTAAATAACAATGAAGAACACACCATTAATTCTCAGCGTCATAGCTCTTGTTGCTGTGGCAGCGCTCGCAATCGTAAACTTTTCTGACAGAAAATCAGGAGCGAAGGGAGAGGCAGGAACAGATAGCGCAGTTGCAGCAGAAAGCGGAGCGATTGTTTATTTCAATCTTGACAAAGTACTCAGCGAGTACGACATGGCCAATGACCTCAGATCAGTAGTTGAGTCCAAGGCACAGGGAATTCAGGAAGAAGTCAACAGACGTGGAAACAAGCTTCAGAATGATGTAAATTCTTTCCAGGAGAAGATCAACAAAGGTCTCATCACACGCTCAGTCGCTGAGGTTCAGGGCGAGAAACTCGAGCAGCAGAGAAACGATTTCAATAACTTCGCAAATCAGAAGAACCAGGAAATCGCTGAAGAGCAGCAGGTCATGATGAACAACATCGGTGACGCCATCAAGAAGTTCCTCGACGCATATGCGGCTGAGAACCACTACGCGATGGTTCTCGCAACTCAGGGAGACATCCTTCCTGCTCCAGTAGCAGCCGGGGACAGCAGCCTCGATGTAACAGAAGACATCATCGTAAAGCTCAACGAGGCTTACGTAAAGGATAAATCAAAGAATTCAGGAAGCTCCAAGAAGGACGATTCCAAATAATACTAAACATAGACGATCGTGAAAATCGCGATTCTATCGTGCTTTTATCCTTTCAGAGGAGGAATTGCCCAGTTCAATGCAGCATTGTACAATGAACTGGGCAAATCTGATAATGTCCGTGCCTTCAACTTCACGAGACAGTATCCGGATTTCCTTTTCCCGGGTAAGACACAGTACGTAACACCCGACGATGAAGCAATGCCTGTGGAATCCACAGCCCTGCTGGACACTGCCAACCCGCTTTCATGGATACGGACAGCCAAAGCCATCCGCGAATGGAAGCCGGACATCCTCATAATGAGATACTGGATGTCATATTTCGCCCCTTCACTGGGATATGTCGCCAGACATGCAGGCAAAGGGTGCAAGGTGATAGGAATACTTGACAATGTCATTCCTCATGAAGAGCGGTTTTTCGACACTCCTTTTACAAAATATTTTCTGGCAGGATGCGACGGCTTCGTCACCATGTGCGACGCAGTGACGTCGGACTTGCTGGAAATGAAGCCCGATGCCAAATACGTAATGAAACAGCATCCGCTCTACTCGCATTTCGGAGCAAAACTGAAAAGAGAGGACGCGGAAAGACAGCTTGGGCTGCAGCCGGGAAAGAAGAACATTCTTTTCTTCGGCCTCATAAGACAATACAAAGGGCTTGATATCCTTCTCGAGGCATTCAAGAATCTGGATGACAGCTATCAGCTCATCATTGCAGGTGAGCCATACGGTTCATTCGAACCATATCAGAAAATTATTGACACCATCGAAGGAAAAGACCGGATCCACATCTTCCCGAAATATATAAAGGATTCGGAAGTCAAGGATTATTTTTCAGCCGCCGACGTGACTGTGCTTCCGTACAGAAGCGCGACCCAAAGCGGAATCAGTTCAGTGTCATATCATTTCGAAGTACCGATGATCGTCACTGATGTGGGAGGACTGAAAAGCACCATCGGGGATACCGGAACGGGAATTGTCGCTGATGAAGTGACTCCTGAATGCATACGGAAAGAAATAGTCAGGTACTTCGGAGATCCTGTCATACGGGAAAGCTGCATAGACAGGATCAGGGCGGAGAAGAAGAGACTGTCATGGTCTTCATTCAGCAGGACTCTGCTCGGTTTCGCTGAAAAAATATAGACGAAATGAATAAAAAGACAATCATATCAGCCGCCGTGTGCGTGCTCAGCCTTACAGCAGCAAACCACTCTGCTGCACAGACTTATGTGCAGACTCCAGTAACAGTTTCCAAGGAAAAGGTCAGAGGCGGAGACGGGAAATTATACTGGTCTCATGTAGTGATGGAGAAACAGACATTGTTCTCCATTGCCAAGGCATACGGGGTTACTGTCGATGATATCTGCAAGGCAAATCCGGAGAGCCATCTCCAGACGGAAGGCCTTAAGAAGAATACCATACTTCTGATTCCTGTCATCGGCACTGCAGCAAAACAGGAAACCGCCGCAAAACCTGCAGACACCAAGAACCAGGATACCAGACAAGCAGACCAGAAAAAGAAGGACGACTACACGATCCACGTGGCAAAATGGTACGAAGACATTGAAGATATCGCATTCAAGTATTCGGTTCCGAAAGACATTCTCATGGCCTACAACGGTCTTTCAAGTCCGAAACTCAAGAGCCGCCAGAAAATACGCATACCTTCAGCTGAAAAGGTCAATGAAATGGTGGCGTCCAAAAAGTACAGCCACGCGACACACGAGACAGCGCCCGTAAAGACGGAAAAGGCAGAAACAACACACGAGACAGTCCAGGAGGAAAACAATAATTCATGGAATCTGAAGTTTTCCAATGCTACTGTCAATGCCCTGCTGATGTTGCCGATGAAGGCTTCCACAAGCAGTCCGAGCGAGAGCAATATGGATTTCTACAGCGGTGTCCTTCTGGCTGTCAAGGACTTGAGCAAGGAAGGCATAAGTACCGACCTTAGTGTCTATGATGTCTCAGGCACGAACATTCCAGTAACTTCAGACAGGTTAAGTGCAAGCGATTTTTCCATCGGCCCTGTCAATTCAGATGCAGTTTCCAAGACATTGGCAATCGCCCCGGAAGGAACTTACGTCATCTCCCCTCTCGACCACAGGACAGCCGGTCTGGCCCAGTCACACAGTAACATGATCCAGGCTCCGACCTCACAGGGTACACAATACAGAGACCTGGTGAAATGGCTTAAGAGCGAAACCCACTATGGAGACAAAGTACTGGTAATCAGCGAGAAAAGTGCAGCAACAAATGCTTCGGTAACATTGATGAATGAAGTCATCAGCGACGCATCACTTTCCTGCGCAAGATACTCGTACAACATTCTGGAAGGAAGAAACGCGGCCAATGCAATTGCGGCGTTGATGACAAAAACCGGAACCAACCGCGTCATCATCAATTCCGAGAGCGAGGCTTTTGTCAATGATGCCGTGCGCAACCTCGACATGCTGGTCTATAGAAAATATAACGTGGTGCTTTACAGCCCGTCAAAGATCCGTTCATTCGAGACTATCGACATTGAAAACCTCCATAATCTGAAGACAAGGGTATCGACATCATATTTCATTGATTATGAATCTCCTGAGGTCCGTCATTTCCTCATGGAATACCGTGCGCTCTACAACACGGAACCCACACAGTTCTCTTTCCAGGGATATGACCTCGCCTACTTCTTCATAAAGATGAAGTCAACTTACGGCAAAAAATGGATGGAGAATGTCGCCAGAATGGGCAATACCGCAATGATGCAGACAGATTTCCTCTTCAGAGAACTTGGCAACGGTGGTTATGTCAATGAGGGCGTGCGACGCATCGTCTATGGACCGGACTACTCAATCCGAATTGTAAAGAAATAACAATCCCTACTTGGACTCCGAAATTTAACAAACATGTTTTAAACAAGGTTGTTAAATTTCGGGGGATTGTATATCTTTGCAGAAAACGTAGAGGCTATGGCTACCGAAAATGAGATACCTTTTGTATTCGGCGTGCGCGTCGAAGGGAACACGTTTACAGACAGGAAAGAAGAGACTAACCGTCTAAAAATGAACTTCTTATACGGAGTGAACACCATATTGATCTCGCCGAGAAGGATGGGCAAGACATCATTGGTGGAAAAAGTCTGTTCCTTAGTGGAGAGCGAGTCATTGAAAATAGCTAAAATTGATACCTTCGGCTGCAGGTCGGAACACGATTTCATAAACGCCTTTGCAACTGCAGTCGTGCGAGCCACATCCACCAAATGGGAGGAATGGATGGAAAACGCCAAAACCTTTCTCAGCCGATTCGTTCCGAAAATAAGCATCGGGCAGGACCCTCTTTCGGAGTTTTCAATCGCATTGGAATATAACAACTCCAATACTGTAACTGAAGATATCCTTCAGTTGCCGGAGACAATAGCAAAACAGAAAGGTATCAAAATCGTAATCTGTATCGATGAATTCCAGCAGATTGCTGATTTCCCGGATTCTCTCACATTCCAGAAAAAGCTGCGCGGCATCTGGCAACTCCAGAGCAATGTGTCATATTGCCTGTATGGGAGCAAAAAGCATATGATGGAAACAATGTTTCAGAGCCAAAGCCATCCATTCTACAGATTCGGAGACTTATTATATCTGAACAAAATCTCTGAAGCTGATTGGGTCGAATATATATGCGGCAGGTTTAACGTAACAGGAAAGGAAATCTCACCTGAACTGGCAACTGAAATATGTACTGTTACGGACCGGTATTCATCTTATGTTCAACAACTATCCTGGCTGGTATGGCTGCGGACTGATTTCCAAGCCACGAAAGAAGACGTCGAATACGGCATTGACCACATGCTTGACGCTTGCGAACCACTGTTCATACAGCAGACGGAAAGCCTGTCGTCATATCAGATGAATTTTTTGCGAGCATTGACAGATGGCGTCACTACGGGTTTTACAAGAAGCGAAATACTTAACAACTACCAACTTGGAACAGCTGCGAACATTTCAAGACTAAAAAAGGCATTGACGGAAAAAGACCTGATAACATTGACAGCACCCAAAAAACTCGAAATATCGGATCCGATTCTGGCGCTATGGCTGAAACGTCGCGTATGGAGAACGCGGTAGGGTTATTTGCCGAGTAGAGATTTGGCATTTGCGATGGCTTCAGGGGTAACTCTGGAGCCACTTAATATTCTGGCCACTTCCATAACCCTGTCTTCTCCGGAAATCTTGCGGATAGATGATATGGCTCTATCACCGTCAAACTCTTTGGTGACGATATAATGCGCATCACCCTTGGCCGCAACCTGAGGAAGATGAGTGATGGCGAAGACCTGCATATAATCCCCCATTGAGCAAATCATGGAGCCCATCTTGTCGGCGACGCTACCGGAGACTCCGGTATCGATTTCATCGAAAATCATTGACGGCATATTCGTGTAGCGGGCCATCATCGCCTTGAGACACAGCATGATACGCGACATTTCACCACCTGATGCACATTTTGCTACGTCCACTGGGGACTTTCCGGTAGAAGAGAAGCGGAACAGTATGGTGTCCGAACCGTCCGGTCCGAGTTTTCCCGGTTCCAGAACCACATCGAACACTGCACGATCGAGTTCCAGTGAACGGATAGAGCTACAGATATTTTCAGAGAAACCCGGCACTGCCTTGGCCCTTGCGTCATGCAAATCAGAACATGCGTCAGCCAAGTCTTTCTCCGCCTCCCCAATTTCCTTTTCAAGGGCTGATTTTCTGGCCTCAAGCACACTGGTGTCAGCCAAAGACTCAGAGAGCCTGTCCCTTAGTTCTATAAGTTCGGAAACCTGAGAGCAGGAATACTTTTTCAGAAGGTCATAAAGCAAGGACAACCTTTCTTCCACTTCCTGTAACCTCTCATCCGAAATTTCCGTACCTGATTCCAAATCAGACACTTCCGACAGGACATCATCGAGTTCCAGTCTCGCTGACTCGATTCTTTCGGAAAGTGCAGATACGGAAGGGATGTATGACGACAGTTTGTCCAGGATTCTGGAAGACTCCTTAAGCATGGAGTCTATCGACATCCTGTCATCCTGTACATCATCTCCAGATGGTGAAAAATAGTTTTCCACCTGATAAAGTGAAGACTTGATTTCTTCAGCATTGGCAAGCTGCTTCTGCTCGGTTTCCAGTTCCTCCAGTTCACCGTCTTTCAGATGAGCGGAATCAAGTCTTTCGAACTGGGCCTGATTATAATCCTTTTCGGCATTGGTCCGGCTCAGATTAGCATTGACCTCGTCAAGGTCATTTTTCAATCCCGCCAGGCGCTCCCATCTGGTCCTGCAGGACTGCAGAAGTCCGCTGTCGCCTGCGAAGTGGTCCAGCATCGACATCTGGAACTGCTTGTCGCGCAGCAACATAGTCTCGTGCTGGGAGTGTATGTCAATGAGACGTGACGACAGCATTGACAACACCTTCAGAGGTGCCGGCGAATCGTTTACGAAGGAACGGGACCTGCCGTTGGAATTCAGAATACGCCTGATTGTCAATTGGCCTTTACCCTCGACAGGGTCGAAGTCAATCTCGTTTTCGTCAAGATATTGTCTCAAGGAACCATCTTCATCATTGACCTCGAATTCCGCTTCCACGACGCAGTTGTCCCCTGCGGCGCCGATTACGGAAGAGTCTGCACGTGAGCCCATTACGAGAGAAAGGGCACCGAGAAGTATAGACTTTCCGGCACCGGTCTGCCCCGTAATAATCACGAGACCCGCCGGAAATCCGATATCCAGCGAGTCGATCAGAACGTAATTCTTTATATGAAGTGCCTTGAGCATATCAGCAAATCATTGCCTACTCTTCGACGTTTTTCTGTTTCTTGGCAGTAGCCTCCGGCTGTGCAGCCTCAGAAGCAGACTCGTTCTTGGCCATCCTGTAAGTCAGTTCGCCATTTTCGAACTCTGAAACGGCAACAAGAACAGGCTTAGGCTGCCTCTCATAGCATTTTGAGATTTCGATCTGCTCGCGGTTCTCGAATACTTCGTCCATCGAGTCACGGTCGTTCTTGAAATCTTCAAGTTTCTTGTTAAGTTCCTTCTTCTCAGCAAGGGCAATCTGGTTAGCTCTCTTGTACAGAATAACTACTGTCTCGTAAATGTTGCCTGTAGGGGCAGCGAGATACTTCACATCCCTTGTGATAGTGTTCTGAGGTACATTCTTCTTGTCCATTCTTTTACTATTCTAAATTGTCATCTAATCGGCCGGGCATATGGCAACCTCTGCCATCATCGGCCTCCATTTAACATATACTGAAGCCGGCCGAAGATTGTTTCAAAACTTTTTTAGTAAGCATGAAAAAATAAGTTGGTAAAGATTTGTGATGGATTTTCGAGGATAGATTCCTTTTCGAAGAAGGAGTGTACTGGACGTACACGACTGATGAAAAAAGGAATATAGACCGGAAAGACGAGCAAAGATTACCAAGTTATTTTTTAAGGATTACTTATCTGGATTTTTTGTCGGCCTTCTCGGCAGCCTTTCTCTCTTTCTCGAAGACCTTTTCCTTCACATCGGCATCTTCATCGGTGCCTGTGTAGTGGCCGAGAACCTTCTGGGCGCGATTATAAAGAGTCTTCAATTCCTTGGAATACTTTGACTGCGGATTCTCGCTCATAAAGTTCAGATAGTCGTCCATGAAGGTAAGATAACGGTCTCTCTGCTTGGAAGCGATACTGAGCTGCGCATATTTGTATGAAGATTTTGCAATGTAATACAGGATATCTTCACGATAGATATTTTCCGAATTAGCCTTCAATGTGTTACGGAAAGCGACTCTGGCAGCCTTATAGTCTTCCATGTTGTAATACAGGCGGGCACCCTCGAATGCTTTTCTGTCAAGTCTTCCGTTCAGGTCCTTAAGCATGGCATCACAATCGTCCTTGTGGAGATTCGAGCCATAGTCCTTCTCATATTCATTGATAGAAGCAATGGCAACCTTTGTCGGTGCCTGGTCGAGTTCATATCTGTATGTAGATTTATACAGGCAGTCTATTCTCAGGAATCTGGCCTCCTCAGCAAACGGGCTCCTCGGGAAGTTATTCACGAAACGGTTGAAATTAGCCTCTGCCGTAACATAGTCCTTGTAACGGTAGTTGCTCAGGCCCCAGTAATACTGGACAGTGTCGTCACGCTCCGTACCATCCGTAAGCACTGACATTGACTCGAACAGCGCAGCAGATTTCTGATACTTTCCTTTATTGAAATAATCGAATGCCGCCTTGTATTTGGTGTCCACATCATTGCTGGACAGCAGCGTATCGTACTGCGATTTGCATGAAGAAGCCGCCAATACTGCGAACACTCCCAGAATTACCTTAGTTGTTATTTTCATATTCTAATAAATTATCTTGTCCGGTTTCAGGCCAGAGGCCCAGTCCGTTTCCCAATTACTTCAGGCTATTGAGGAATTTTTCCACATCGAGGGCAGCCCTACAACCTGAGGCGGCTGCTGTAATTGCCTGTCTGTAATGAGGATCCTGCACATCTCCCGCCGCGAAAACGCCATCGACACAAGTGCGTGAAGACTTTCCTTCGGTGATTATATAGCCATTCTCATCAGTACGAATCCACTCTTTGAACAGATCCGCATTCGGATGATGGCCAATGCCGAGAAAGAAACCGTCAATGCTGATATCAAAAACCTTACCATCTTTTCTGACGAGTCTCGCTCCGGTAACGCCGTTCGCGTCTCCGAGCACCTCCTGAGTGTTGCAGTTCCACAGAACTTCAATGTTTGGAGTGTTCAGAACTTTTTCCTGCATCGCCTTGGAAGCCCTGAAAACATCCCTCCTCACGATCATATATACTTTCTTGCAGATATTAGAGAGATATGTCGCCTCTTCGCACGCAGTGTCTCCCCCGCCGACTACGGCAACATCCTTCTTCCTATAGAAGAAACCGTCGCACGTAGCGCAAGCCGACACGCCGAGCCCCTTGAACTTCTGTTCTGAAGGAAGTCCGAGGTATTTTGCAGTTGCGCCTGTGGCTATGATCAATGTCTCCGCTTCGAGTTCCCTGCCTTCACTGTCAGTCAATCTGAATGGTCTGGATGAAAGGTCGGCCGATGCGATTCTTCCGCTGCGGATTTCCGCGCCGAACCTTGCAGCCTGAGCTTTCATTGAAGCCATAAGCATATTTGCATCGACTCCGTTTTCGAATCCAGGGTAGTTTTCCACCGTCGTGGTCGTGGTCAGCTGTCCTCCCGGCTCCATTCCCTCGTAAAGAACAGTCTGTATTCCGGCACGTCCGGTGTAGATGGCCGAAGTATAGCCGGCAGGACCGGAGCCGACAATAAGGCATTTTATATTTTCCATAACTTTCCGAATATCTGTCTTGTGTTTCATTCGACGCATCCGCCAGAGTTTCCAATGCCGCCGGAGCCGTCCCAATCGTTTGTCTTAAAGAATTTTATCTCAGGTCAATGACAATGTCATTTCTGATACAAATTCCAACCTACAAATATAGTGAAAGAGCCCAACAAACGAAAATTTTCTTTTTTCTTGCAGAAAATTTTGGATTGTAAGAAAATATTCATACCTTTGCAATCCTAAACATGGTGAGCGTAGTTCAGTTGGTAGAGCGCCAGATTGTGGTTCTGGTTGTCGTGGGTTCGAGCCCCACCGTTCACCCTGCTAAAAGAGTCAGTCTTCGGATTGACTCTTTTTTTTGTATATGCACCGGAAAAATTCATGACCGGTTTTCAAAACATGTTCCAAGAATAATCACTATATTTGCCGGATAACCACGAACAAGTTATAACAAAATAAAGTAAGTTAAAAAATGGCAAGAGAAATCAAATTTTCTCTGGTTTACAGGGATATGTGGCAGTCTTCAGGCAAGTATGTGCCTAGAGTGGACCAGCTTGAGGAAGTCGCCCCCGCTATCATTGACATGGGCTGTTTCGACAGAGTCGAGACCAATGGTGGAGCATTCGAGCAGGTAAACCTCCTGTTCGGAGAAAACCCTAACGTTGCAGTCAGAAGATGGACAGCGCCTTTCCACAAGGCGGGCATCCGGACACACATGCTTGAACGCGGACTTAACGCATTGAGAATGAACCCGGTTCCGGCAGACGTCAGGGAACTGATGTACAAAGTGAAGAAAGCTCAGGGAACAGACATCGCAAGATCATTCTGCGGCCTGAACGATCACAGGAACCTGAAATTGTCAGTAGAATTCGCAAAGAAAGCCGGCATGATTTCACAGGTGGCATTGTCCATCACGAACTCACCGGTCCACACTGTCGAATACTACATGGGCATCGTTGACAAGGTCGTAGAATACGGCTGCGACGAGATCTGCCTGAAAGATATGGCAGGAGTCGGCAGACCGACATTCCTCGCCGAGCTCACAAGCTGCATCAAGAAGAAATATCCGCACCTTATCGTCCAGTACCACGGACACACAGGCCCTGGTTTTTCGCCTGCATCAATGCTGGAAGTGGCGCGCGCGGGAGCGGACTATCTCGACGTAGCGGTAGAACCGCTCTCATGGGGCAAAATCCATCCGGATGTGATAACCATCAGGGAAATGATGAAAGCAGACGGATTCCTCGTGAAAGACCTGAACATGGACGCATACATGGAAGTCCGCAAGCTCACGCAGAAATTCATTGACGACTTCCTCGGCTACTGGATCAATCCGGCCAACAAACTGATGTCCTCCCTCCTCGTAGGCTGCGGCCTCCCGGGCGGAATGATGGGCTCGATGATGGCCGACCTGAAAGGTTTCCAGGCTGCAATCAACGCCTCAGAGCGCGCTCACGGACGTCCTGAAATCAGCCTTGACACCCTCATGGTGAAGCTTTTCGATGAAGTCCAGTATGTATGGCCAAGACTCGGCTATCCGCCTTTGGTGACACCGTTCAGCCAGTACGTAAAGAACACCTCCCTCATGAACCTCCTCAATGTCCTCAATGGAAAGCCAAGATGGACTACCATTGACAAGGACACATGGAACATGATTCTGGGCAGGATGGGCCAGCTCCCTGGAAAACTCGCGCCGGAAATCATTGACCTTGCGAAAGAGAAGGGAATGGAATTCTACACCGGCAATCCTCAGGACATGTATCCTGACGAACTTCCTAAATTCCGCCAGATGATGAAAGACGAAGGCTGGAACGAGGGACAGGATCAGGAGGAACTCTTCGAATTCGCAATGCATGAGAGACAGTACCGCGACTACAAGAGCGGCGTTGCAAAGGAGAGGTTCAATGCTGAACTCAAGGACTTGAAGGCCAAGGCAGGGGCGCCAATCACGGTTGTCCGTCCGGTAGTGGAAATGCCTAAATTCAATGTCGAAGAATATGCCAAGAAATATCCTCACGCGATACCTGTACAGGCACCGGCAAAGGGACAGCTCATGTGGCAGCTGGATGTCGATGACGAATCTACGGCACCTATCGCAGGCACAGAAGTGAAGGCCGGCAAGGCAATGGGCTACGTTCAGACCTATTACGGTATGGAAGACGTGATTCCTGCTGTTGACGGTCGGGTTGTAGCAGTTACCGGAACTCAGGGAGCCAATGTCGTAAAGGGCGAGATTATCGCCTTCGTAGAAGGCTCGGCTGACGTGGCTGCAGCAGAATAATCGTAAATCATACTATGGCTTTCGGTCTCCGGATAGATATAATGTCCGTCAGACCGATGCCATGTCCATCGCAATCTTATGACCGCATTCCCGGAAGGAAGAAATTCCTGGACAGGGAATGTGGCCATTTTGTTTATCATCACAAGATTGGTCACATCGCCTCCGGAAGAAAAACCATCACCTTCGGAATCATGAACGAGAGAAAAAGACAAAGTGTCAGGAGCATTGTCAATGCCAGTGGAGGTCCCTTCGAACACGAATGCGGAACGCTGCACCACACCTGAATTCTTATGTCCTGTCCAAGAGCAATAAAGATTTATATAACCTCCTGATATCCAAGCATTATTGACAGATATAGGATCTTTCCATTCCGACTTGTCGAATCCCGAAGTCCCTGGCCTCACGATAGCACCGGTAACAGGAACCGAGCAATTCACCAGATTTGCGGAAAACAGATTCTTTGCAGGATCAATGCAATCCCCCACCTCACAGGACAAGAACAATCTGGTCCCGAACTCATAATTGAACTGCTCCGCCGTGGTAAAGTCATAGGTCATTCCGGCATCAGTTGTAAACAGGTTGTCACCCGTGACGAAGCCCATGGAAGAATCCACATAGGGCGCAGAAGAAGTTTTGCTGCATGAAACAGCAAACATAGAAGACACAATGACAGCAGCAATAGTCTTTATGGTCAGGTTAAAGCGCATAGTGTATAAGGTCAAAGTTTATGTAGGCAAGCGGCAACAGGCTGTTATTCAGCTACTTTCTCTGCCGTATTCTTCTTTACGTATGAACGGCTCGGGCGGCAGACTATCTGCACATCCACACACTCGACACGATATCCCTTGAACTTTTTCTTGGCAAAATATGCATCGAGATTGTCCATGAAGTCATCATCAATGACATCCTTGAATGTATTGTTCACATAATCATACAGATGGATATGCCTGAAAGTATTCACATCGAAATACATCTTGTTGTTGGCACTCATCCTGTGGTCATATATTCCAAGCAAAGCTATCTGTGAAAGTATATTATACACCGAAGCTACGGTAACATTGGTAGTGCCTTGACTCCTGATTTCCTCTGTTACCATATCAGCTGAAGCATGTCCCAGCTTCAGCATCGCATTATGTACAGCCAACCTCTGCTGTGTAGATTTCAACGAATGTTTCTTCAGCAGTTTCTTGAATTCTTCTATTCCTGGTGCAGTATGTGTGTGCTTCTTCATATTGACAGCCGCGCATTATCCGATTAGTACACGTAAACTTAATAATCACAAATTTAATCCAAATTCTGATAATTGCAAAGATTTTTTAATTTTGAATTAATATAATTTACATCAATGCCGGTTCCACTTGGCCAAACGGGTGGAAAGCCGGAAGAAAAATGAAAGAAAACACACGAAATGAAATATAGATAGCATTACTTTAGAGAAACATTGCTAAATTTGCAAACAAATGAAAATACAGCAATGAGTACAAACTACAACAAAGAACTCACACCGGAGTTGAAAAAGAAATTGTCCGGAATCAGACACATTGCTCTGGACATGGACGGGACAATATATATGGGAAGCAATCTGTTCCCTTTTACAAAGGGTTTTTTGCAGGACATGACAGATGCCGGAATCGGTTACTCATTCCTCACGAACAATCCTACAAAATCCGTAGCCGACTACCTCCACAAACTTGAGGGAATGGGCATCAATGCCGATGAAGGCAACATGTACACAACCTCACTCGCTGCCATTGACTATATAAAGGAGAAATATCCTCAGGCAAAGAGGCTCTATATGCTCGGTACTCCAAGTATGGTCAGCCAGTTCGAGAAAGCCGGCTTCGAAGCATGCGCGGATGATCCGAACGACGTTCCTGATGTCCTCGTAGTGGCATTTGACACGACTCTCACCTATCCGCGCCTCTGCCGTGCCGCATGGTGGGCAAGCCAGGGAGTCCCTTATATCGCGACAAATCCTGACAGGGTATGCCCTACCGACCAGCCTACTGTCCTCGTGGACTGCGGCTCATTGCAGAAATGTATAGAACATGCCACCGGACGTCGCCCGGACATCGTTCTCGGAAAGCCAGACCCGACAATGCTGGACGGAATCATGCACAGACATGGTCTGAAACCGGAAGAAATCGCAATGGTGGGAGACCGCATATATACTGACACCGCCATGGCTCACAATGCAGGTGCCGTAGGCGTGCTTGTACTTTCAGGTGAGACAACTGTAGAAACAGCTCTCAAGGTCGCAGATGATGCCAGAACAAATCCGGCGCCGGAGTTTTTCCCTCCTGATATGATAGCAAGGGATATCCGCGAGTTGGGAGACCTGATTCTGGAAGCTAAGAGATAATTGTCAGAAGATGTCCGGAATCGACAAATCGGCGGTCCGGGATTAAAAAAACAGACAAAAAGTTTAAAAATCATAAAAATCTGCAGGAGTTCGAGCAACTTTCTGCAGATTTTCCAGTTTCATAGGCCTATCTTGCAGCCGGTTACGAGCCTGAGACTGAACGGGTCCACATGACGGGCACGACCGAAACCTGCATTGACAGACAGAATAATAATCACATAAAAGACCATGAAACTGAAAGAACTGAACATTGAAGAAAGACCTAGGGAAAGGCTGATTGCAAAAGGGAGCTCCGCTTTGGGCAATGCCGAACTCCTGGCGATTCTGCTCCGGACAGGAAGCGGAAACAAAAACGTGCTGGAGATGTCGCATGAACTGCTTGCTGCTGCCGGAAGCCTTACTGAACTGTCCGCCATGTCCATTGACAAAATGCAGGCTATCGGAGGCATAGGGAAAAACAAGGCTGCGACCGTCACGGCTGCATTCGAGCTGGGACGCAGATTCGCGGCCGAAGGGTCCCGCTTGCCTTGCCGCGCCATCACCAATGCGTCACAGATATTTTCAATAATGTTTCCTGTCCTGAAGGGAATCGACCATGAGGAATGCTGGATTCTCTACTTGAACCGGGCCAATCATATCCTGTATAAGGAAAAAGTGTCCATCGGCGGACTCTCATCCACTACGATAGACACCAATTCTATTCTCAGGAAGGCTATTGAAAAGAAAGCCGACGGTATAATCCTTGTCCACAACCATCCGTCCGGAAATCCACAGCCGGGAAAGGCTGATGTCGTGGAAACGGAACGGCTCAAGAAAGCGGCTGAAACATTCAGCATCTCAATGCTGGACCACGTGATAATCTCCGATTCCGGCTATTACAGTTTCGCGGACCAGATGATATATGACAGTTCGCAAATAAGTGTTGCTGAGGTACATGAGACGACACGAACCTTGGCGTAATCACCTACATTGAAAACCTTCACGCCGTCAGCAGGGTTGGTCTCGGACGAAAGAAGCGCCGGGAACACGCACATCTTATTGGTCGAGGTCCTTCCGCAAAGTTCCTCCTGGTTTCTGCGCGATGTACCCTCGATGAGGACTGTGAACTCCTTGCCCAGATCACGGGTATTGCTTTCAAGACTCAGTTCGTTCTGGAGGGAAATGATTTCGTTCAGACGCCTGGTCTTCTCCTGAAGAGGGATGTCGTCAGGATAGTTGCGTGCTGCAAGAGTTCCGGGTCTCTCGGAGTACTGGAACATATAGGCATAGTCATAACCGACCTTGCGCATTATATCCAAAGTGTCCTGATGGTCCTGCTCCGTTTCACCGCAGAAGCCGGCAATGATGTCAGTAGTGATCGCGCAGTCTGGCATTGACTTGCGGATTCTGTCGACTCTTTCGAGATACCACTCGCGGGTATAGCGGCGGCGCATCTTCTCGAGCATGGCATTGCTTCCCGACTGTACCGGCAGATGGATATGACGGCAGATGTTGTCATACTTCGCCATCGTATCTATGACCTTGTCACTGATGTCTTTAGGATGGGATGTGGAGAATCTCACGCGGAGGAGCGGACTGATCTCGGCCACCTTGGAAAGAAGGTCCGCGAAGTCAGTGACATCTGAAGCGTCCTCAGGATTCTTCCATAGGTATGAGTCCACATTCTGACCGAGGAGTGTAACCTCCTTGTATCCACGGGAAAAGACATCGCAGGCCTCCCTGACAATCGTGTGAGGGTCGCGGCTGCGTTCAGCACCCCTTGTATAAGGGACTACACAATATGAACAAACGTTGTTGCATCCGCGCATGATGGAAATGAAGGCGGACACGCCATTCTTGTCAATGCGGACAGGCTCGATATCCCCGTATGTTTCCTCTCTGGAAAGTTCGACATTGATCTGCGGCCTTCCCGGGGCTATTCTGGAAAGAAGTAGCGGAAGAGACCTGTATGAATCAGGACCTGCCACGAAATCGACACGTCCGCTTTCCAGCAGCTTGTCTTTCAGCCTCTCGGCCATACATCCGACGATACCGGTAACGACGCCTTCGTGAATACGTTTCTGACCGTAGAACTGGTCAATGCGTCCCCAAATACGCTGTTCCGCATTGTCGCGGACCGAACAGGTATTGGCCATGATCACGTCAGCCTCATCCATATTCTCAGTCCTGTCGTAGCCTGCCTTCTTCAGAATCGAGAAAATCACCTCGGTATCATTGACATTCATCTGACATCCGTAGGTCTCGATATATACTTTCTTGCTTGCCATATTTTTATCTGATTTTCCGCAAAATTCCGCGGATTTAAGTCTGTTTGTATATCACGTACCAGTTTGGCACGCGCCCAGAATGCGCTGTGTGGCACATTCCGTACCTTTTCACCTGCAAAGATATGACTTTTATTATTTTTTCACTACTTTTGTAAGTCAAGTCTATCAGCAAAAAGGTATGGCCCGGCAGACAAAAGCATTATTGGAAATGAAAAGATTCATATTGACAGCATTGACAGTCATCATGACTGTATGCCTCGCAGGTTGCGGAAAAATCAAGGATATCTCGATAACATCTTGCGACATCGTGTCCATATCACCTTCGGGACTGAGAAGCCTGAACGGGGTGTTTCTGGTAGGAATCCATAATCCGGTGTTCAAATTTGCCGTTTCCGACATTCAGGGAACAGTTTACCATCATGGCACGGCTATCATTGACTTTACCGCCAACGGATTTGAGGTGCAGAAAAAGTCTGACGACAAGCACCGCATTTCGGGAATTGCGGAACTGAGGCCGGAGATTTCCCTGCTGTCCGCATTGGCCCTGCTGAAAGATTTGAATGCTGATTCATATACAGTAGATGTGTCGGCAAGAGTGAAGGCTGAGGGCATAAAAATGACAATCTCCAGGAAGGACATGCCGCTGAGCGCCTTTATGGAATAATTATAAAGACATTGACAATGAAAAAGTTAGCAATACTCATAGTAGCATTGGCACTGCCCGTAATTTCATGGGGGCAAGATTATAATTCAGGGATGGCCCAGGCGGATTCCGTCGTTTACCGTCAGGCTGCCGCAATGGATTCCACCCTCGTCGGAAAGTCGATTTTCGGTCTGCTCTCCAGTCATCCGTACGGAGAGGGCGATGTGAAAATCCATCAGTCACAGAGCATTGTCAATGCCATGAAGCTGCAGATTGCGTCCAACAGTTCCAGGAAACTTACAGGATATAGGGTCCGCATCTTCTTCGACAACAGCAAGACTGCCAGAAATGCTTCCGAAAATGTCATGAAGATTTTCAAGGCTACATATCCCGGAATTCCCGCATACAGAAATTACCAGAATCCGTTTTTCAGAGTCGTCGTGGGTGATTTCAGGACAAAGTCAGAAGCGATGGAGTTCCTGCAGAAGATCAAATCCTCATACACGTCGGCTCTTGTGGTAAAGGAAGGCATAAACTTCCCTGCCGTGGATAAAGAGCACAATTATGTGACCGACACCGTAACAGTTTATAGACCCGTCGCTAATCTCTAGACAATATGCTCAAACAGGAAATCGCATTAAAGCAGACGCAGAAGCTCTCCCCTCTCCAGATCCAGACCATCAAGCTCATTGAGCTTCCGGTCCAGGAACTTGAGCAGAGAGTCCGCAAGGAACTGGAGGAAAATCCGGTTCTGGATGACAGCGCACCGGAGAGCAAGGAGGAGGACGGAGACGAGCAGCCAAGAGAGGTTTCTCTTTCTGAACTGAAGGATGATGATTCCATTCCGGAATACAAACTGCATGTGAACAACTACGGCAAGGACGAGAGGCCGCAGTACAACACGTTTTCCGTAAAAGAGAGCTTCACGCAGAGTCTCATGGACCAGCTTGGCTTCAGGGATCTGACTGAGCATCAGCATGATATAGCCGCTTTCATAATCGGCAGTCTGGACGATGACGGGTATCTCAGAAGAGACATTGACAGTCTCGTGGATGACCTGGCGTTCCGCATGAACATCACCACCACAAGGGAGGAAGTGCTGAAGATGCTGCATATCATCCAGCAGTTCGACCCGGCGGGAATCGGCGCACGCGATCTGAAGGAGTGTCTCCTGATTCAGCTGAAAGGACTGAAACAGACCCGGGATGTTGTCAATGCCGAAAGGATTCTCTCTGATTATTTTCAGGAATTCTCGAACAAGCATTTCCAGAAGATTATGAACAAACTCAGTTTGTCGCAGGAGGAAATGAAAGCGGCGATGAGCAAGATCACGAAACTGAATCCGTCCCCTGGAGGACAGATTGACGATTCGTATAATGACCAGGCCCAGCAGATTGTGCCTGATTTCATCCTTACGATGGAAAACGGGGAACTGCAGTTGTCAATGCCAAGGTTCTCGATTCCTGAAATCAGGATAAACAAGAATTACGCACAGCTTCTTATGGATGCCGCCCAGTCATCTGAGAGACAGAAGAAGGAGGCCGCCACTTTCGTAAAGCAGAAAATGGACTCGGCAAAGTGGTTCGTGGAGGCATTGAAACAGAGGCACAATACTCTTCTGAGTACTATGCAGGCCATAGTGGATTATCAGCACGACTATTTCATGGATGGAGACGAGGCACATCTCAAGCCTATGGTTCTGAAGGACATAGCGGCCAAGACAGGCTTCGACATATCCACCATTTCCAGAGTTGTGAACAGCAAGTATATCGAGACTCATTTCGGAATATTCCCCCTCAAATATTTCTTCTCGGAAGGTCTTGAGAATCAGCATGGTGAAGAGGTTTCCACCAGGGAACTCAAGAAGGTTCTGCAGGAATGTGTGGACAATGAGGACAAGCAGAAGCCGCTTACTGATGACGAACTTGTCACAATCATGAATGAGAAGGGGTACAAGGTAGCACGAAGGACTATCGCAAAGTACAGGGACCAGCTCGGCATCCCCAAGGCGCGCCTCAGAAAAGAGTTGTAGGTTCCGTTCACTGTCATTGACACTCGGCATTATAATTGTGAAAGCACAGCGCCGGTGCGTTCGTATCGCATATATAACGTTTAAATAGTACTAAAACATAATCTAGTCATGGAACAGAAATATATCCTGGCACTTGACCAGGGAACAAGTTCATCCAGAGCAATCGTCTTCGACCATGAAGGTCGCATCTGCGCCACTGCACAGAAAGAGTTTCCACAGCATTTTCCTAAACCGGGTTGGGTGGAGCATGACCCCAAAGATATCTGGTCTTCCGAAGCATCAGTGATTGCCGAGGCCATTACCTCTATGGGTATCAACGGATTGAACATTGCCGGAATCGGAATCACAAACCAGCGTGAGACGACTATCGTATGGGATGCCGAAACTGGAGAGCCTGTCTATAATGCAATTGTCTGGCAGGACAGAAGAACATCTGAATACTGCGACAGCCTCAAGGAGCAGAATCTTACCGGATTCATCAGGGAAAAGACAGGCCTTATCATTGACGCATACTTCAGCGCGACTAAAATCCGTTGGATTCTGGAAAATGTTCCAGGTGCGAGAGCCAGGGCAGAAGCCGGGAAACTGCGTTTCGGAACCGTCGATACATGGCTGCTGTGGAACCTGACCCGCGGCGAGTGCCACATGACCGATGTCAGCAATGCTTCCAGGACAATGCTTTTCAATATCCACACTCTCAAATGGGATGAGGACCTCATGAAGCTTTTCGGAATTCCTATGTCAATGTTGCCTGAAGTTCATTCATCTTCAGAGATTTACGGATACACCAAGACTACGATTTTCGCGCACAAGGTTCCTGTTGCGGGCATTGCGGGAGACCAGCAGGCCGCACTGTTCGGCCAGATGTGCACGACACCTGGCTCCGTCAAGAACACCTACGGCACAGGATGTTTCCTTCTCATGAACAGCGGCACGAAACCAATCACGTCATCACACAATCTGCTCACCACCATCGCCTGGAAAATCGGCGATACGGTCAATTATGCACTTGAGGGCAGCATCTTCGTGGGAGGTTCTGTAGTCCAATGGCTTAGAGACGGTCTCGGCATCATAAAGTCTTCTTCGGAGATCGAAAGCCTGGCCATGACGGTCCCGGACAACGGAGGAGTATATTTCGTACCTGCATTGACAGGTCTCGGTGCTCCTTATTGGGACCAGTACGCGAAGGGCACCATCTGCGGCCTGACACGAGGCACGACGGCGGCGCATATCGCACGCGCGGCGCTCGAAGGTATCGCTTTCGAAACAATGGATATTGTCAATGCCATGGAGCATGATGCCGGCATAAAGCTGGCCGAACTCAAGGTCGATGGCGGTGCTTCGAGAAACAACCTGATGATGCAGTTCCAGGCCGACATCCTTGGCACAAAGGTAATCCGTCCTAAGGTTACGGAGACGACCGCAATGGGAGCATGTTATCTTGCCGGTCTTGCGACGGGATATTGGGATTCCCTGGACGACATCAAGCGCCAATGGAATGCCGACAAGGTATTCGAGCCTCTCGCTCCGGCTGAAAAGGTATTGAAACTGAAAGAGGGTTGGGCCAATGCCATCGGCAGGACTCTGACTGAAGATTCTATACATTAAATCATTGACAATATGGAAATTACACTGTTCACCAAGTGCATTTTCGAGTTTCTCGGAACACTTGTCTTGGTCCTCATGGGAGATGGTGTCTGCGCGGCATGTACTCTCGAAAAGTCTAAGGCCAAAGGGGCCGGTTGGGTCGTTATATCATTGGCCTGGGGTTTTGCGGTCATGTGCGGCGTCTTCATCGCAGGTCCGTACTCCGGTGCACATCTGAATCCTGCCGTCACTCTCGGTCTTGCCATAGCCGGCGGTTTCGCATGGGATGCCGTCCTTCCGTATATCGCAGCACAGATGCTGGGAGGTTTTGCTGGAGCTCTGCTGGTCTATGTTTTCTATTATGATCATTACAAGGCCTCTTCTAAGAATCCTGACGGCATGCTCGGGACATTCTGCACCATGCCGGCCATCGAGCACAAGAGCATCAATTTTCTCAGCGAACTGATTGCAACTTTCATACTGGTTTTCTGCATCATGGCTCTCGGCACGTCAGGCAACACGGCCTCATTTGAAGGCAGCACCATTTCAGTAGGCGGTATCGGAGCGTTCCCTGTGACCTGTCTGATTATGGCTCTGGGCATGTCGCTGGGCGGCACTACCGGATACGCCATGAATCCTGCCAGAGATCTTCCTCCACGCATCGCCCATGCCATCCTTCCTCTGAAAGGCAAACGTGACAGCGGCTGGGGATACAGCTGGGTTCCCGTACTGGGTCCTGTCGCAGGAGCAGCCTGTGCAGCAGGACTTTACCTTCTGGTTTACTAACAGATGGACATACGAAAACAGGCAGTTGGAGGAGGACGTGAAGCAGAATGACGATTATCACCTTTTTGATTTCTTTGTTGACCGTCAGTTCGACGGTTCAGACTCTTTCACCGGATAACCAGACCTTGTTGAATGAACTTGTCTGCAAGTTCGACAGTCTGGAGGTCTATGAGAACCGCAAAATAGCGGAAATCGGAAGGAAGAAGGATGAATGCGGAAGGCTTGATGGCCGAGAACAGATGGAAGCGTGGTTGGATGTGGCATATGAATACAGCTACTTCGACTCCGACTCCACCATCGCGACCCTTGAGCATGTTGCAAAATTGGCATCTGACGCATCCGACAATTATATGGCGGTCAAGACGGCTGTACGTATTTCACGCATCTTGACAACTCTCGGATACTATAAGGAAAGCAGCGACATAATCGGAACCATAGGCAGGAAATCCATCCCCCAGACACTCCTTTTCGAATATTTCGAGGCTCAGGAATTTCTTTGTTATGAGCTTTTCCACGTTGATGGTTCACGCCTCGAATTTCAGGATATGTACGAGGGAAAGTACCGTTCATATATGGATTCGGTCATTTTCTACGCACCGGAGAATTCTGAATACGGGCTGCGCTCCCGGGAAAAGAAGGCTCTGATGCTCAATGACTATGACAATGCAATGCAGTGCAACCGCAAACGAATGGAACTTGCACCGAAAGGTTCCATAGCAGAGTCGTTCGTCTTCTACGAAAGGAATCTTATATATGAGAAAATGGGCGGGCATGATGAGGAACGCCTGTATTGTCTTTTGAGGGCGGCCGTCATTGACCTGGAAAACTCCAATCAGGATGTCGCCGCATTCACCAGAATTGCATACATGCTGCGAAACTCTGTGGATGCCAGGATTCTTGACAAGTTTTCCGATTATTCCTACTCTTCAATGCTCAAGTTCCGCTCCAGGACACGAAGGATTTTGGGAATGGATGTTATTGTGGAGACGGACAGGCTGCTGCGCCAGCAGATTCTGAAGCAAAAAAGACAACTCACACTGAGTCTGCTTCTCCTTTCAGCCCTTGCAATGCTTCTTGCCGCAGTCTTATGCTATACGGTTACCCTTATACGGAAAGGCAGGATTCTTACTCGCCGTCTGGAGCGTTCCAATCGGATTTCCAACGGGTACATAGCCAGTTTCTTCCAGCTCTATTCCTCCTACATCAACCGGCTCCTCGCTTTCCGGGGTCGCATAAACACCAGCCTCAGGCGTGGCGATACCGACTATGTAATCGAGCTTACTAATCCGTCCCGCGACATAACAAACGAAGAACTCAAACATATGTACGACAGTTTCGATTCAGCATTTCTCGACATATTTCCGACTTTTGTGGAAGACTTCAACTCCCTTTTGAAACCGGAGTGCCACATAGTGCTCAAGGATAGCGAGAAACTTAACACGGAGCTAAGGATATTTGCAATGATAAAGCTCGGGGTCACCGAAAGCGCAAGGATTTCTGAACTTTTGCACTACTCCATAAAGACTGTCTATAACAAACGTTCCGGTATAAATCCGAAACTCGCCATACCGAAAGAAAAGTTCGAAAAAATGCTCAAAGAATTGTAAAAACCTCTAAAAAATAACAAAATTACATTTCCCTGGTTCGATTTGTTCGAATCAGGGAATGTTTTGATATTCAATGAAATAACATTTCCCTAGACCTATTTGGATTTCCTTTGCAGGAATTGCGACGGAAAAGGTGTAATAATGTATCGATTTAGTTTATACTTTTGCGGTGTGCACAATTATTGGACACGCCGGATACTCCGGAATTTCCAACCAGAAAAACTAATAAACAATGTCATTCACGAAAGTAATGCAAACAGCAGTTGCGGCGCTCGTCGCCTTTCTCATTGCGGGATGTTCACCAAGTAATGAAATCCCTGTAAATCCTTCCGTGTCAGCTCCGACACGTGTAATGCTTAAGGAAAATGTAAATGTATACCTTAAAGGTGTCGGCTCAGGCACGACTTTCACCGTCGATTTCGGTGACGGCACCACAGTGGAGGCAGTCACTCCTTCCGCAGCAGTTCACGCCTATTCAGAAAGTGCAGACTGGAAGATAAATGTATCCTCCGAGGCTTTGGACGAAGACTTCAGCAAAACAATCCGTTGTTATCCGCTGGAAGCATTGTCTTCCGCACAACGGAACTTCAGGGACCCTTCCTACAAGAAGATCTGGGTAATGACCCACAGGGCCCATACTACTGACAAGTCAATTCCTGAAAATTCAATTTCTGCAGTAAAAGCAGCCATTGCATCAGGTGCCGAAGCTCTCGAATGCGACACACATCGCACCAAGGATGGTAAGATTGTGATTTGCCACGACCTTTCAATCAACAGGACAACCAATGGTACCGGAGACATAACATCCCTGACGCTTGCAGAAATCAAATCCCACAAGCTGCTTGACCGTAACGGCAATGTCACAAACGAGACCATGCCTACCCTCGAAGAGTTCCTCAAGGCCTGTCGCGGAAAAATCTATGTAGATCTCGACTATTCCCCAAGAACGGCATCAACTGCAGAGGTGATGGCTGTCGTGGAAAAACTCGGTATGATGGAACAGGTTTGGTTCTACTGCAATTCAGTGGAAAAATGCAAGGAGGTTCTCGCAATTTCTCCTCGTGCACACGCCTACACATGGGCAACGGCCTACGATCCGCTCAAAGGACTTGAAGGACCATATTTCGTTCAGTACTGTTACTCGCCTTCTTCAGGCAGCACCTCTATCGGTTCTGCCGTTCGCGACGGCATGCTCTGCTCCGTATGTATGCTCAGTGTCCTCAACAACAAGATTCCCGAGTATGATGTGGACGGAGCCCAGCTTGACGAGCTCATTTCTGTATTCCCGGACGTGAAGATGATAATGACTGACGCTCCGGAAAAGCTCATCAATGCTCTGGCCGAACGTGGCCGAAGGTAAGCAAACCTTAACTAAAAACTAATAATATCAATAAAATGGATAAGAAAAAACTTTTGCCGGTTATCATTGTCCTTACCACATTTTTCTCTGCGATTTCAGCCTTTGCTCAGGTCGCTTCAGTGAAAGGAGTGGTTGTGGACTCCAATGGAGAACCGGTAATTCAGGCCGGTGTCGTCATTGACGGAACTCAGACAGGAGTCGTCACTGACATTGACGGAACATTTGAAATCAATGCTCCCAAGGGAGCTACTCTATACATTTCTTCAATAGGATTCAAATCGAAGAAAGTTTATGTCAGCGGCGGTGATTTGAGGGTTGTACTCGAAACGGAATCAACCGCACTTGATGAGGTTGTGGTCGTAGGTTACGGCTCCATGAAAAGGAAGGAAATGACCTCCGCCATCTCCCACATCGGCGCAAAGGACTTCAGTTCAGTCAGCAGCCTTGACGCATCAATGCTCATCCAAGGAAAAGTTTCCGGCGTGAGCGTTTCCAACACCGCGGTTGCAGATCCGAACAACATCGGAAGCATCCAGATTCGTGGTGTATCGTCACGAAGCGCAGGCAATGGTCCTTTCATAGTAGTTGACGGTGTCCCTGGAGGAGACCTGACCAACATCAACCCTGCGGATATCGAGTCTATCGATGTGCTCAAGGACGGTGCGGCATCCGCAATCTACGGAACGCGCGGAAGTAATGGTGTAATCCTCGTCAATCTCAAAAAGGGAAGCAAGGACGGAAACATCCACACGACCTATAGCGGAACCGTGACTCTGAATGCTCCGAAGAATGAACTTGACATGATGACTGCCGAGCAGTACAGAGCGTATAGGACAGTAAATAATCCTCTCGATGACCTCGGCGCAAGTTCCGACTGGTTCAAAGCCACTACAAGATTGGGATTCAACCACTTGCATACTCTTACAGTTTCCGGCGGCAATGCAAAGACCAACTACCGTGTTACAGCCGACTACAGGTATGCACGAGGCATTGACCTGAGTTCTGACAGACGCGAGTACGGAGCAAGAGCAGGTGTGAACCACACGACCAAAAGCGGTCTCTTCACTTTTACGGCCAATCTGACTCCGAGAATCATCAAGCGCAACAAGATGACAGGTTCATATTCAAATGTCCTGGTCATAAACCCGACGGCCCCTATATACGACGAAACGACATCCAACGGATACTACCATTTCCCGGCAGGCTCAAACTATTCCAACGTGGTCGAATCTATGACCCAGGTCAAGAACGACACGGAAATCAAGCTTCTTGAGTGGAATGCCGGCGTACAGATGAATCTCCTTCCGCTCTTTACTCCGAAACATCCGGATTTCAGCCTCACATCAAAGGCCACCGTTTCCGGATATGAGGTGGACAAATTCAATGGTTATTTCGCGCCTTCTACAATTTCATGGCATCAGAATGACAAGATCAAGGGTGATGCCTCAAGGTCGTTTGACAAAAGTTCCCAGACCAATTTCGATTGGGTGACAAATTTCAGCGCACAGTTCGGAGACCATCGTCTCAGAGCAATGGTCGGATATAGTTATTTCTATGTCGTCAATTCCGGAATGTCCGCAAGCAACCAGGATTTCACTTCAGACGGACTTGGCTACAACAACCTCGGAGCAGGCGAATGGGCATCCAAGGAAGGACAGATTTGCCTCGGCTCATACAAGAACGACAGCAAACTCATATCATTCTACGGACGATTGAATTATGACTGGAAAGAGCGCTATCTCCTGTCCGTCTCACTTCGTCACGAGGGTTCTTCAAAGTTCGGACAGAATCACAAATGGGGTAATTTCCCTGCCGTTTCAGTAGGATGGAGAATTTCTGACGAGCCGTTTATGTCATGGGCTTCATCTTGGATCAACGACCTGAAGTTCAGGTATGACTATGGTGTCACAGGAAACCAGGATTTCGGCAGCTACAACTCACTCGCTACCTACCGCGCATTCGGATATTACCAATACAACGGATCAAGTTTCCACGTATGGGGACCATCCAAGAACGTGAACACTGAACTTCGCTGGGAAAGGGGACACAACCAGAATATCGGTGTAGATTTCTCCCTCTTCAAGTACAGGCTCAGCGGTTCATTGAACTACTTCATCCGCAGGCAGTCAGACCTGTTGGGCGATTACAATGTTTCAGTTCCACCACACCTTTTCACGACAATATTCACCAATGTCGGAACACTACGCAACAGCGGATTCGAGTTCGACATCAACATTGATGCTATAAGGAAGGAAAAATTCAGCTGGAGCATCTCTCTCGTCGGAGCCACCAATGACAACCGCTTCGTAAGTTTCTCCAATGACATATATCAGGGACAGAAATACTATAATGTCTGCACCATGTCCAATCCGAACAACCCTGGATATCTCCAGAGAATCGAGGAGGGACAGCGCATCGGAAACTACTACACTTGGAGATACGCCGGAGTGGACAAGTCAGGGAACTGGCTCATATACGACCACAACGACAATATAATTCCTATTGCGGAAGGATCTGAGGAAGACAAGTGCGTGACAGGAAACGGCCTGCCGAAGTTCACAGGCAGCATGACCCACAATTTCACATGGCGCAACTTTGACCTTGCAGTCGCATTCACCGGAGCGGCAGGATTCGACATTTTCAATGTCCATGACTTCTATTTCGGACTTCAGGGAATGACCGGAAATGTCCTCACAAAGGCATATTCGAAGAATGCCCACATCAAGACCGGTCTGAATGTCATCACCGACTATTTCATCGAGAAAGGCGACTATCTCAAGCTCGACTATGTCACATTGGGATACTCTCTCAACTTGAACCGCAAATTCATTGACCGTTTCAGAGTTTTCGGTACTGCAAGAAATCTCTATACCTTAACCCGCTTCGAGGGCGTGGATCCTTCGACTTACGAGGTTAACGGCCTCACCCCGGGAACTTTCGGAGGTTCGTACAACTACTATCCTTCGGCATTCCAGTTTATATTCGGAGTCCAGATAGGCTTCTAAAATTATGAGAAAAATGAAAAATATCATAAGGTTTTCGGCTATTGCAGCCGTAATTATCGGAGCATCAGCCTGCACGGACCTCAACGAGACGGTCTATGATCAGGTGATGACCAACAACTATTATAACACGAAGGCCGATATCATACAAGCTGTATTCCGCCCATTTGAGCACGTCTATTGCAGCGAGTATGACTTCTACGAGCACGAGGAACTGACCGGGGACCATTTCATCACCCCGACAAGAGGCACATGGTGGTATGACGGCGGAAAATGGGAGATACTCCACCGCCACAACTGGAGCAGCATTGAAGACAGTTGGAGCTGGACCGGGGAATGGAACGCATGCTACACCGGCATCGGACAGTGCAACCTAGTACTTGACGACCTCTCAAGGCTCAACCCGTCAAAGTACTCTCTTACGGAAACGGAATTCGATGCTTTCAAAGGTCAGCTCCGCACGATGAGGGCATATCTCTACCTGAGGCTTCTCAACTGCTACAGGAACTGCATTCTCACCACAACATCCGACGCATCTGTAAACAATCTTCCTGAAAACAGGGCGCAAGTGTCACCGGAAAAGTTGTTTGAATTCATTGAATCAGAGCTCAAAACTGGCGTAAACGACCTTCCTGCAAAGGTCGGGACTTCCGGCCCGGGCTCATCTCAGGGGTCCTTTACCAAAGGCGCTGCAGCAGCACTCCTGGTGAGACTCTACCTCAATGCTGAAAAATGGATTGGTGTACCCCACTACGATGACGTTATCAGCTGGTGCCGCAGAATCCGTGGAGGTGAATTCGGTGAATACACTCTTGCCGAGAACTGGTGGGAACCATTTGACTGGAACAATGAAACCTGCAACGAAGTCATCTTCGGATTCCCTGGCTCATACACAACCAAAAGCTGGCACATGCAGAACGACCGCCGAACATTCTACGGACGTTCACTTCCTTATGGCTGCGCCAACTATCTGGGAGTCGAAGGCAATGGCGAGAGAAACCCGAAATACGCTCTGTCGCCAAGCTACGACAACCAGAATCCTCGCCAGCTCTTCGACTACAAACTTGGAATGCCGTCACAGAAGTTCCAGAAATATGCCGGTGACAAGCGCTGGGCACAATACAAGAACACAAGCGTGAACACCCGCGAAGGAATGTTTTTCCTTGAGGGCAGAATTCCAAACTCAAAGACAGCTTCAGGCTATGCGATGAATCCGGACAACCAATACGTAATCTATCTCCGCGACCAGGTCGGCCAGTTCCTGAACAAGGCTGAGGAGGGTGTCATCGTCGGTCCAGGCAAGGAATCCAAACTCGGCAACGGAGACTTCAACTCCGGTCTTTTCTGCGTAAAATATCCGTTTTACTCATTCACCGGAGGCTACTATATCGAGTCTGACCTCACCCTCATCCGCTACGCTGAAATTTATTACTCAGAGGCAGAGGCACTTCTCCGCACCGGCAATGCAGACGAGGCAGGAAAGCTCCTCAACCAGGTCAGAAAGAGAAACTATGCCGATTTCAATTCTTCAATTGCGTATCAGCCGGAGGGCAGTGTAAAACTTGATCTCGATGAGATGCTCGACGAATGGGGACGAGAATTCATCCAGGAAGGACGCCGCAGGACAGATTTGATCCGTTTCGGAAGATTCCAGGAGGCTTGGTGGGACAAACCGAAGGATTCCGACACACACTATGAAATTTTCCCTATTTCCCGTCAGGCTCTGGAACAGAACAAACATCTCAAACAGAACCCGGGATATGAAGACATTAACAGATAAGGAAGGATAACTATGAATATCAGAAGATCATTTTTTATGACATTGGCCGCCATTTTCCTCTTGGGCGTCGGCTCTTGTCAGAAGACATATCAGATGGTTCCTCCCCCGTCAGCGTCCTCGGACGATGACAGCCTCGAAGACGAAGATTTCGGAGGAAAGAAGGAAACTGCCATATTCGTCACTCCGTTCGGTGAGGGAGAAATGGACGGTTCATCGTGGGAGAACGCCTTTGATGCTGACACATTCCTTGGTCTGCTTACAGACCAGACGGATTTGTCAAAAACTAAAATCTATGTCTCTGAAGGCAACTATTATATGTCGAGCGGTTCCGTTTTCGGCCCTGAGATAAGGAAGAATATCAGCTCTGTGATGGGCGGATACAGTATTCTGAGCAAAGGTAAAGATGTAAGCGTCAGAGACGTGGTGAATCACGCGACAGTTTTCAGTGGCGATGTAAACAAGAACAACAGGGCCGACGAGGGAGACTGCGGACTTCTTTGCGTCTATGGAGGCCACTCGTCATTTGACGGAATCACATTCCGCAATGGCTATATCAATGAAAAGACTGCTTCCGCACAGAAGAGCGGAGCCGGTGTCTCTGTCGATGGAGATGCCGAAACTTGGATTGAGTTTGTCAATTGCCGCTTTGAGGATTGTGTGAGTGCAGCCACCACTAATGGCTATGCCGGAGGTGCCGCAGTCTATGTCCGCTCAGGACAGGCGAGACTTAAAGCTTGCGAAGTGAGCGGATGCTCAGGAGTTTCGAGAGGAGGAGCACTCAGATGCAACAATGACAAGGCCACCCTGTTCCTCGACAGGTGCAGCATCCATGGCAACAGCATAAGAAACGATTGGGGCTCAGGTCTGCAGCTCTCATCAGGAACAATCTGCGTCAACAATTCGACGTTCTGCTCAAACGCCGTGGGCAACAACGGAGCGGGCGGAACCGTCAATGGCGGCGGTGCAATGCTAATCATCAACTCTACAATTATTTCAGATGACACAACTGCCGGAATACGCTGCGAGTCAGACTCAAGAAATGGTTCCTTCTTTGCGAACAACATCAGCCTGAACACAAACGGCGCGCCTGGATTCCTGCTCAACGGCAGCGGAAGGGTCGCAGTTTCAGGCGGACACAACATATTCAACAAAGTAGCCGGAGAACTCCAGTCATCTCCTTCGGATGTCACATACGACACAGACTTGAAGAATTTCGGTTCTCTTGAGGATGGTGCATATGTTTGGGACAACTCCAAAGTTTCCCTCGGGACATACGCCACAGCATCAGAACTCGATGGCTATGCACGGGAATTCAACCCTGCATCATGTTCAGTTCCAGAAATCGGTAAGGTCTTCGCAGAATGGTGTGACGGTTTTGCTGTGGATGGACGCGGCAAGTCGAGAAATCCAGAAAAGCTCCTCCCTGGATCATACGACCCGTGCCTTGAAGGTGAAGCTTCCAAGGCTCTGCGCTTCAGCATATCATCCGATACTTTTTCCGGAAACACCGCCAGCCGTCCAGAATCGTTCGGCTTTATTCTCACAAACCCGAAAGGTGCTTATTCCTACAACAAGAAGATGGTTCTGCTCGGAGACGAATATGTTGCAGACGACGGAGAAACTATGCTTTGGGACGGTAAGGGCACGACAGTAACAATCACCGCGTATGCCCCTTATGCAGATGCGGCTGACGGCTTTATTCCTGTGTCATGTCCAAGCAATCAGGCGACAGCAGCGGAACTCACCGCAGCAGACTTCGTGCTCTGGAAAGGCAGTGTAAATCCATCGGCTGATCTTGCTGACGGCAAGATTCAGCTTAAACTCGGTCATCTCAACACAAGGCTGATTATAAGACTCACCCTGGACGGTACGCCAATAGAGACGTCGAAAATCGCATCTCTTTCTGTAGGCGGACTGAGGGCTGAGGGAAAATGTGACCTCAATGCGGCTTCTCCTGAAGTTGTCGCCGACGGCGATCCTGTCAATATGTTCCCGAATGTCAGGGATGATTCCTATGAACTCATCACTGTGCCGCAGACTGTCACGACTGGCTCCCTGACGGTCAAGGCGACTTTCAATAAACGCCAATATGTCTGGGAATCATCGTCTGATGTGACACTCGCCAAGGGAAAGACAGCCGAGCTCACAATAAACATTTCTACAACAAAATCGGCCTCTTCCGGCCAAATGTCAATAACCACAAAATAACAGGTAAATGACTATGAAATCAGGAATATCAAAAATAATGGCCGTTTTTGCAGCGATGCTTGCATTTTCTTCCTGCGAGAAGGATAAAGAGCTGCCTTCGTTTGACAGCGACGAACGTGCCATACGCATAATCCCGGAAATAGCTTCTCCATATACGAAATCAAATCCGGTTACGGATGGAAAAGAAACCGAGTTCAACAATGGTGACATGATCGCACTGCTCTGCAACGACGGTCACGTGACCTACAAACTGACAGACAAAGGATGGAAGACTACAGACAATTATTATCTGCGTTGGGGTTCCGCTCCTGTCAGCTACTCGGCATTCTACCCAGCCATGGAGACATCGACAACTTTCGGCAACTTTGAACTCCAGTCTTCGCAGCGCACAACAGACCGTCTTGCAGCGGCTGATTATATGACATGCACAGTCGCTGATGCCGTCAAGACAAGTGACGGAAGCCTCCGTCTGAAAATGGAACGTCAGATGGCCAAAGTAAGTTTCACTTTGGCCGGAATTGAAGGCAGCGCCCGTGTCCAGGGATTCCGCGTGTGGACTTCGACAGGATTCACCGAAGGACATCCGAACACAGACAGGATGTACATCAGCCCATATATTGTCGCTTCAGAAGGAACAATTTCAGGACAGAACGGAACGACCTATACTGCGATTGTAGTCCCTTCTGAGGCTGATGACTCAAAGGTATTCGTCACCTTCAACTACAAAGGAAAAGATATCACATTAACCGGCGTACCTGAACTGAAAAAAGGTTTCAGATATGATATGAGAATAAACATCTCTGAAACCATCATCTCCATTGACACCCCTTCTGTGGATCCTTGGGACGAAAGCACCATTGTCATTCCGGGAGGCGATGCTGAGAAAGTTCCTCTGCTTCCTTACTTCGTAAAGCCGCAGGCATGTGGAACAAGAGACGGACACTCATGGGAGAACGCAATGGGAATGACAGAGTTCCTCAATATGATCAAACAGAAGAACGGAAGTCAGTCTGAGTCCGATGAGAATGCCGACAACGTGGACGACAGAGACTTCTACTTTACCGGCGGTACCTATTCAGTATCCCAGGTAAAAGTGGAATACTCCGGATACGGATCCAGAGTAAAATTCCGTGTTCACGGCGGCTACGACCCTGCCAGCGCAGGAACAGATGTCAGCCGCAAGGGATCTGAAACCATATTCGACGGAGGCGGAAGCAACCGCTTCATCACCCTCGGCAACCAGACGGAGCCTACGTTCGACGGCATCACTTTCACGAACTTGAAAAGCGGCGGCGACGGTTGCATCATGTTGGCAGCCGGCGGGTCCGGTGACTCGCGCGTGAACTTCACGAACTGCACATTCAAGAAATGTACGGCATCCGGCGGACAGAATCCTATAATTATGGTCAGGAAGGGACTCGCAAAGCTTGACAACGTAATCTTCGACGCTTGTCGTGCGGAAGGCGGTGTACGTGGTCTCATACGTCTCGCCCAGAAAGAGAGCCGTGTCTATCTCAATGCATGTACTTTTGTCAACAACACTTTTGGCGGAGGCGGTTTCGGCCTTCTCGTGCACCTCAATGATTTCGGAGGCAACGTTTGCCTTCACAATGTAACTTTCGCCGGAAATGACAGCGGCTGTGGTGCTATCGGAGCCATAAACGGAACCGGAGGAATGCTCATCGCATCAAGCACAATCGTCGCATCCAATGCCAATCCGGCCATCCGCTGCGAATCAGACCCGAAGAGCGGCTCACGACTCATCAACAGCCTCATCATTCAGGAGCAGGACAGGACAGCCATAGACATGTCGTCTTCCGGCAGAAAACTTAAATCTCTCGGCGGCAACGTGATAGTCGGAAGCATCAATGCCAATGGCCAGTACGAGGCTTCGGCAAATGACGACACCTTTGCCAACAAGGCAGCTGCAGCGGCACTTTCACTCTCTTGGAACTCAGGTTCAAGGCACTACCTCTGGAACGGCAGCACAACACTCACGAAGCTCACGCTTGAACAGCTCCGCTCTGCAATAAAGTCATACAGCAACACCAACACCGGAAAGCTTTATGCCGGCTCTGCTGAGGTATATGACGGAAGCAAGGCGGGTGAGGACTTCCTCGGCTGGCTCGACAGCATCAATGCTTTCGGCATCTACGGAAACGGCTCAGCCGTATGGCCAGGTTCATATCAGGGCAACTGATTCCGGGCTTGACTATGCACTGACACATTGATCACCAACTGAAAGTGGCTGATTCCACACAGCGGTCTCAGCCACTTTTATAATGACAAAACATATGAAATTCAGAATAATTCTATTAATTGCGTCAATTTCTTTTTTCATAACATCAGCATGCGCGCCTAAGACATCGGAATGGACGGGATGGACAAACCCTCTTTTCGAAGGACAGTATGCCGACCCTGAAGGAATAATAATCGGTGATGAATTGTGGATATATCCCACAGCATCGCATCCTTTTGAGGAACAGCTCTATATGGATGCTTTCTCTTCCAAAGACCTTAAGACTTGGACCAAACACAGCAACATCATCACCAACAAAGAGATAAGCTGGCTTCACAAGGCTCTCTGGGCTCCAGCCATCGTGAATAAGGACGGAAAGTTCTACCTTTTCTTCGCCTGCAACGATGTTCATGAGGGAGAAACCGGAGGCATAGGTGTAGCCGTGTCCGACAAGCCAGAAGGCCCTTTCCGCGACCTCCTCGGCAAGCCGCTTCTTAACGACATCGTCAATGGTGCACAGCCGATCGACCAGTTCGTCTATCAGGACCCCGCATCCGGAGATTGGCTGATGTTCTACGGCGGATGGGGCCACTGCAATCTCGTCCGTCTCTCTGATGACTTCACGTCCATTGTTCCTTTCGAAGACGGAACTCTTTTCCGTGAGGTCACACCTGAAGGTTATGTAGAGGGACCGTTTATGATTCAGCGTGACGGTAAGTTCTACTTCATGTGGAGCGAAGGGAGCTGGCGCGAGGACGACTACCGTGTTGCCTACTCCATTTCCGACACCCCTTACGGTCCATTTGAAAGAGTAGGCACTATTCTTAAAAGCGACACGGAACACGGAACAGGTGCCGGACATCACAGCGTCGTGCGACGTGGCGACGATTACTACATTATCTACCATCGCCATCCGCTCGATTCCACCGACGGAGACAACCGCGTAGTCTGCATTGACCGTCTCGAATTTGATGAAAACGGCTTCATCATTCCGGTAAAGATGTCTTAGAGAGAAGGACATTTTTTCGTAACTTAGTTGTCCAAAATTATAAGGTTCATAAATATGAAAAACAATCTTGGTGTTCAGGCATTTGTCCTGGGCGCGCTGCTCATGGTTTTCGCCTGCCCGATCTGTGCAGGAGGAAACATCAGCCACGCAAAGACTGCGGAATTGAAGGTAAAGTCGGTGAGAATCAATGGATATGTAGGAGGAAGAATCGACGACTGCATACTGCATCGTGTCATGGGACAGGACGTAGATGAACTTGTGGAGCCTTTCCGCCACAGGAACGAGACATGGCGATGGCAAAGCGAATTTTGGGGAAAATGGACTTTGGGAGCGCTTGAGACTTACCGCTACACCGGTGATGCCACACTTTATGAAAAGATAGCCGCTTCTGTCAGACATATAATAGAAACCCAGAGCCCGGACGGCTACATCGGAAACTATGAGCCTGAATCCCAGTTGCATGAATGGGACATTTGGGGACGGAAGTACACAATGCTGGGGCTGCTCGGATGGTACGAACTTTCAGGAGACAGCCAGGCCCTTGCTGCGGCATCGGGTGTTGCTGATCACCTCATTTCACAGCTCAAATCCAAGAATGCCAAGATTGTAAAATGCGGACTGTACCGTGGCATGGCAAGTTCTTCCGTGCTCGAACCGATTATGAAACTGTACAACATAACCGGAAACAAACGCTATCTCGATTTCGCGACAGACATCGTCACCCAGTGGGAGACCCAGGACGGCCCAAGACTGGTCAGCCGCTCCGATATACCTGTGGCTCTGCGCTTTCCGCATCCTCAGACAAAGTGGTTCTCCTACGAAAACGGAGCCAAGGCATACGAAATGATGTCCTGCTATGAAGGACTTCTCGAATACTATAAAGTGACCGATAACGAGGCGTATTACGAGGCCGTACAGAAGAGCGTCTCACACATAATCGAAGAGGAAATCAACATCGCCGGTTCAGGCAGTTCGATCGAGTGCTGGTACGGAGGAAAATCACTCCAGACAATTCCGACCTACCACACTATGGAGACCTGCGTCGGTTTCACCTGGATGCAGCTCTGCAGCAGACTCCTGAAATTCTGTGGAGATTCCCGCTACGCGGACCAAATCGAGAAGACATTCTACAACGCCATCCTCGGTTCGATGAAGTGCGACGGAAGCCAGATTGCCAAATACACCCCTCTCGAAGGCTGGAGAGTGGAAGGTGAAAAACAATGTCATATGAATATAAACTGTTGCAATGCCAATGGTCCCCGCGCCTTCGCGATGATTCCGGCTCTCGCATATATCACAGAAGGAGATTGTCTGAAGATAAACCATTATGGTGATTCTGAGGCCGAGATTTCGCTGGACAAACGCAACTCCATGGGAATCAGTCTCCATGGAAATTATCCGGTTTCCGGAAACATCTCCATAGAACTCTCCCCGGCAAAGCCTGCAGAATTCACTTTGGCGCTGAGGATTCCACAGTGGAGCAAAACAACGACAGCAAGTGTAATCAGCGGCACAGACACATTGAAAATAAGTCTTGACAATCTTTCAGCAGGCGAATATGCGAAAGTAGAACGCAAATGGAAGAAAGGTGACCGCATCGAACTCTCGCTGGACCTTACGCCACATCTGTTCGAACAGAATGGCCATCAGGCGATTGTACGCGGTCCTATAGTCCTTGCAAGGGATTCCCGCTTCAATGACGGTTTCGTGGATGAAAGTGTGGTAATCCAATCTTCAGAGGACGGCAGCGTCGCCCTGACCCCGGCAGAAGGCAACGATTTCGCGTGGATGGCGTTTACCGCCCCGATGATTGCAGGAGCAGACCTTGAAGGCAACGGTAAGCCTCGCCAGATCCACCTCTGCGACTTCGCCTCAGCAGGCAATACTTGGGACAAATCCACCCGCTACAAAGTCTGGCTTCCAAAAACCCTGAACGTAATGAAGGGCGAATACAGAGCATACAATGATGCGCCTTCGGAGTAGTGTCATATTCGCCAGAGTTTCGCACATCCTGCATTCTCACATTTGAAGCAATCACATATTTTTCAAAACAGTTCATATGTACAAACACATACTCACAATCGCATTAGCCGCTCTGTCTTTTTGCGTCTCATACGCCCAAAGCACTTGTACTGACAATCCATTTGCGTCCAAAGGAACAATTGTCGCCCCGGTACTGAGCAGTTCGCTTGTAGATGAGATTGTGATTGTCTCCGAGAATCCCGGGGACTGGAAATTTACAGCATCGGTAGAAAATGATGGAGGAAAAGAAATAATCAGCATCTCCATGGATGCAGCGTCCGAGGCCACCCCGGCAAGATTCAATGTATATTTCACGTTCCCACAGAAAGGAGTTTTCAACTTCTGGAGTCCGGACTTGAATTGCGGCACGCACCTGGACCCTTTCTGGGGCCACTCCAATGCCAGCAGTTCACTCGCCTACAGGATGCCCCTATATGAGTATTTCAATGACAACAATACGAATTGCCTGACAATCGCCTGCTCAGAAGTACTCCGCAAGGTAGATGCCGTACTCGGCGTTATGGAAGAAGGCTGTGCAATCTGCACAGAACTGAGATTCTTCAAAGAGAAAGAAGCTCCTGCAACGCATTATGAGACTAAAATTCTGCTTGACAAGCGACCTGTATTCTGGGCTGAAAGCATCCGTGACGCATCAGAATGGATGAGCCGTGAGAATGGTTACGATGCTTTTCCGGTGAACGATTCCGCATTTGAACCGCTGTACTCAAGCTGGTACCAGTTCCATCAGGATGTGAGCGCAGAAGCGATTGAACAGGAATGCCGTATTGCGGCAGATCTCGGAATGAAAACCGTAATTCTTGATGACGGTTGGCAGACAAGTGACGGAAACAGAGGTTATGCCTTCTGCGGAGACTGGAAACCTGCTCCCGAAAAATTCCCTGACATGGCAGCACACGTTTCAGCAGTCCATGATCTCGGAATGAAATATCTTGTCTGGTACAGCGTTCCATACATCGGATGGAACAGCGATGCCTACAAGAAGTTTGAGGGAAAGTTCCTCTACAATGACAGGAGTAGCCGTTGCGCTGTGCTTGACCCACGTTTCCCGGAGGTCAGGAAACATCTTGTGGAACTGTACACAAAGGCATTGAAAGACTGGAATCTGGATGGATTCAAACTCGATTTCATCGACAGTTTCAGATTTCAGGGCGAGGACCCTGCCGTAAAAGAGAATTATGCCGGAAGGGACATCATGAATCTCAGCGAGGCAGTGAACCTGCTGATGAAAGAGGTTTCATCCGCTCTGAAAGCCATCAAACCGGATATTCTCATTGAGTTCAGACAGCAGTACATAGGTCCGGCCATCAGACAATACGGAAACATGTTCCGAGCAGCGGACTGTCCGGGCAACGCCAAAGACAACAGAATGAGAATCGCCTCCCTCAGACTGACGAGCGGCTCGACTGCCGTACATTCAGACATGCTGGAATGGAATATTTCCGAAACTCCGGAAAATGTGGGAAGAGCGATAATCAATTCCATCTTCGGAGTCGTTCAATACTCGACAATGCTGAGGAATATCCCGGAAGAACAACTCGATGTCATGAGAAAATGGATGAAATTCGCCTCCGAACATCGCGAGACCCTGCTCAAAAGCGAATTCCGTCCACACCACCCTGAGCTTGGCTATCCTGTCATTGAAGCAGAGAGCGATAAGGAACTCATAATCGCCGTATATCAGGACAATGCCGTCATTGATGTGCCCCGCCGCGGAAAAAGCGTCTATATCCTGAACGCATCCGGTTCTGACAGCATTGTCGTCAGATGCGGGAACAAGACAAAAACAGTAAAAGTCCCTTGCGGAGACTGGAGAGCATTGTCTCCGGTCGCCGCAAGATAGGCAATAAACAATTTTATTTTCCGACAACTTCAACACCGTCCGGAACGGAGACTTCCGTGTGGATACTTCCGTCAGACTGTCTTTCGTGGCGTACTCTGATTGGGCCGTATGGCGTAGGGAACGAGCCTTCAGCCCAGTCGAGGTCACCAAGATGCGGAGTTATACGGACCTTTGCACAACCCGGTTCAAGGATTTCGATGCCTAGGACATGATGGCTAATCCATGCTGTCGGACCGGACGCCCAACCGTGACAAAGACTGTGACGGAAACCAAGGTAGCAATATGCGCCAAAATCACCGTGAATATCCTTTTTCCCCTCAGGAACGAGTTCGTCAATACCGGCCGCATTCGGAAGCCAGTCAAGGTTGAAATCTTCCCAGAATGTCGTCGCTCCCAAATCTATCATCGCACCCCAATAGTTGCGGATGATGTCGAGCGCACCCTGCCAGTCACCTGCACGGGCCATTGCCTCAAGCATAATATATCCGTAGAAAGTCGAGAATCCATGACCTCCGTTGTAGGAAAGGATATCCTTGTCTGCTTTCTTAGCATTCGTAAGACCTGCGAGAGTCATCAGCGCAGCAGCCTGCTTTGACCCCGGCGCATCAGGAGCGACATCGGACTTGAGGAACTCGGTGTAGAGTTTATTTGCAGGTTTAGTAAGGAGTTCCTCGGCTGTAGCACAGTCATTTTTGAGTTGCGGGTCATTGAATATAGTTCCAAAATCCTGCCCACACTGCATTGCAAGAACCATCAGGGCCTGAATTCCTACATCCTTTGCCTGTTTGTTGCCTTCAGTCGGCCAGTCAAGGAAACGTGGCCCGTTAAGGTTTTCACGTCCATCAGAAGATATTTTGGAGATCAGCAAGCGCAACAGTTCCGTGATGTATTCCCTGGACTCAAGCAGATTGTCCAGATTTCCGGTGTGGCGATACCAGTCATGACAACAAAGCATCCACCATATCGAGTAAGTCGCAGAGAACCCGTTCATCCATTTTGGAAGAGGAGTTATGTCACGCATCCAGTCAAGTGTTTTGGGGACCACCTCATTGTTTCCGAAGACAGTCGCAATCGTCATGACCATCGGATAGGAATCGCCCATCCATACAAGCCTGTCGCGCTTTATGCCTTCGATAAGGAAATTCTGCATACACAGATGCACCGTGTAGGCTCCCGTTTCCCAAATCCGGTTCAGGCGCTCATCGCTGCTGCGGAAAGAACCGACATATTCAATGTCACGCATTATTGAGATGGCCCTTGCCTCCTTAAGTTTCAATTCCCTGTCATTGTCAATGAGGTCAATGCGAACGAAACGGAATCCTGAATTTCCGATTTCCACCGTACCCATCATCGGAAGGAGAACTATCTGGTCACGTATGGAGTGGTCGTTAGTCGCGCCGCCCTTGCCGCCGACTTCAGACATTGCCTCGCTTGCCGATTCTCCATAGCGGACACGTACTTGAACAGGATCTCCGATTGGCCCGGTGACGAGCTGAAGTCCTCCGTGCAGTTCCTTTCCGAAGTCGAGAAGGATTGCAGGATGCACTCCGTCACCAGATTTCATGATACAGTACGATTCCGGAGTGTCATTGTTGCAGTAGGCCTGTCCGTTACCAGGTTTCAGCAGAACATCAGAGAGACGCACACCGGCATCACTCTGCCACACGACACGTGAAGGTGAAATGTATGTCCTTGTACGAGAATCGCGTTCCTGTGCATTCAGGAAAAATGCAGAGCATAGCAGAAGAGCTACCGAATTAAGGAAAGCAAGAAATTTTGTCATATTGTTAAGAACTGATGATTATCGTAATTTCAATCAAACAAATATACAATATTTCAGTCGCTTTTCCAGCATCGGGGAGCCACTGTTTTGTCAACAAATCGCACCTCTCCGGCGGAACAAACCAACCGCCTTTGAAACATTTTTTTAATAAAACAATTTAGCATATCGGGGAATTCAGTTGTCTTACTCATACAAAACATTTTTATACACACTATGAAACTGAATTTCATAACAGCTGCCGCAATGGCAGCGACACTGCTGGTGGCAGCGACAGGTTGCCAAAAGCAGAGCGAGTCGGAGATTCACGACACTGTCGTAATCCAGACAAAGCTGACATCCGGAACGCCGGCCACTAAAGTCACGGGCGGCGAAGACAACATCACGATTGCCGCAACATGTGACTGGTCACTGGAAGGCGAAGACTGGTTCACCATCGAACCGGCATCAGGCGCACAGGGTATCAGCGAATCCACAATCACCACACAGCCTAATAACACCGGAGAAGACCGCAAAGGCACTATCAAACTCAAAGCAGGCTCATACACAAGCACTTACACATTTACGCAAGCCGGCAGATAATGATAATTGAAGACTACAGACGCATTTTCGATTTCTTTTTCAGCGGAGTGGAGATTCCCGAAAAACTAAGACAACAGTTTTTCGGATGGCTCGAAATACATGGAAACGAGCCGGAAACCAAAGCCCTGCTCGAAGAATATTGGAATGAAGTTTCGTCAGCCGCACCCGAATTCAACCTCACGGAAGGACTGGAAAAACTGATGACCAGACTCGGAACGGGAAACAGCATTGACAAAAATGCAAACGACTCCATCGCCGAGGCTAAGGTCAATGCCAGAGTAAAGGACGCACAAACCAATACCGCTGAGAAAAACCATCAGGTCAATGCCGAGGCAAGAAGCACAGATGACAATGCCATCCCGGGAATCAGCCACGAATTATCCGGCTCACCGGAAAGAGATGGAAGAAAACCATTCCGCAGCAAGGCATTGAAATACTGCATTGCAGCAGCTGCCGCGGCAGCTCTCTTCCTCACAGGCGCAGCAACATCCGAACTGGTGACGGGGAAAAGACAGGAAACGGTCCTGATGGCATCGTCGGAAAACATCAGTTCCTACACGCTCCCCGACGGGTCGAAAGTATGGCTGAACAAAAACAGCTGGCTCACCTACAACCAAAGGTTCGGAAAGAGGACCAGACAGGTGGCGCTCAAAGGAGAAGGCTACTTCGAGGTCAACAGGGACGAGCGGCGGCCATTCATCGTGAAAATGCAGAACGACCTGGACATCAAGGTTTTGGGTACGACATTCAACGCATGCAATTACCCGTCCTTGAACAAGGCAGAAGTCATTCTACGTTCAGGCTCAGTACAGGTCTCAGACAACGGACGCAACGAACATGTCATCCTGAAACCGAATCAGAAGTTCACCTGGAACGAAGGAACGGCCGAAATTTCATCCGTCAATGCAATGAACTGCTGCAGATGGTTCGAGCACAGACTTGTCTTCGACAACGTAAAACTCAAAGACATACTTGAAAACCTCTCCCACAAATACCAGACAGAGATTTCCCTCAATGTCGGGAATCTGGCGGACAAGCATATGTCAATGACAATCAGGGATGAATCCGTCGAGGACATCCTTGACATCCTGACAACTCTGCTCCCTATAAGATGGAGATATCAGGGCGCGGAAATCATAATTGAAAACAAAACCAAAAAACATTAATAATGAAAGGAATCTCTAACATTCTTCCTTCATTCACCCGCATAGGCCTCAGCATAATATGCGCCCTCTGCATCACGTCAAACGTGTTCGCACAGGACAGGAAGGCCAATGTGAATGTAAAGGATGTGACAGTAAAGGAGCTTCTCAGAGCCATCGAGGCGGGGAGCACCTACACATTCGCCTATGTCGACACCGACATTGACTTGACCAGGAAAGTGACAGTATCAGCCACGAACAAAGACATTGAAACCATCATAAAGGAAGTTCTTCCCGGTGTCAATGTCGAATTCAAGGACCAGAAGATTCTCCTCAGCAACAAGCCTGCGGCATCCAAATCATCAGTCCAGAGTGCCACGCAGCCGGTAGCCCAGAGGACAGTCACGGGAAAGATTGTCGATAAGGACGGCCAGCCAGTCATCGGAGCAATGGTCATCGAGAAAGGCACACAGAACGGAGCCAGCACTGACATTGACGGAAACTATTCACTCAAAGTCAGGGGTGCAGCTACTCTGGAAGTGTCTCTCATCGGATACAACACCATCACATCAGCATTGACAGAAAACCAGACGAAGGCGGACTTCATCCTCGAAGAGGAAGCCATCAAACTTGATGACGTCGTGGTCATCGGTTACGGTGTGCAGAACAAGAGAGACGTGACCACCTCAGTCGCATCCATCAAGGCCGAAGATTTCGCAAATGCCCCGACAACTGACTTCCGTGAGTCAATGGCAGCCAAGATGCCTGGTGTCCAGGTCCTCAACCTCGGCGGCCAGCCTGACGGCAATGTCACAGTGCGCGTCAGAGGTATCCAGTCTGCGACATCCGGAAATGACCCGCTCTATGTCATTGACGGCATCCCTTGCGATTCCCGCGCTTTCGCGAACCTCGACGGAAACGACATCGAAAGCCTTGAGGTATTGAAAGACGCCTCAGCAGCAGCAATTTACGGTTCCAGAGGTTCATGCGGTGTCATCATCGTCACGACAAAACGAGGCAGCGGCGACAAGCCGGTGATTTCATACGACGGCCAGTTCAGCGTATCCAACGTATCCAAGAAAATCGACATGCTGGACGCCTACGAGTTCGCAACCATGTTCAGGGAATCACGTAACGGTTCTTATCTGTTCAGCGACCCTACAGGATCCATCTCAGATCCGTCTGCCGGCCGTCCTGAGGTTTATCACAGAATCGACCCGCTTATCAATGCCTATCTCGAGGACAAGACAGGAACATTGACAAATACCGACTGGCAGGACGAGATTTTCCGCACGGCGCTTTCACACAAGCACTCACTCAGCGTCTCTGCGAGAACCAAGAGTTTCAACTACTATATCGGAGCCAACTATCTCTATCGTGAAGGTACCGTAATAGGCTCAGACTTCGAAAGATACGGCATCCGCGCAAACTTGGACGGAAAGAAAGGCAACCTCAAATACGGCGTAAGTTTCTCCCCTTCCTATTCCAAGACAAACTATGTGGATACTGACTCTCAGTACGGCGGAGACGGTATCATCGCATCAGCATTGATGGCTCCACCTATCTTCCCTGCCTACAATTCTGACGGTTCCTACAACTGGGACATGAACGGTTTCCTGAAGAAGAATTCATGGAACACACAGACAAACGAGGTCCTCAACCCTGTAGCACTTGCACTCGAAGTCGATGACGTAAGAGAGAAACTGAACATGGTCGGCAACGTCTATGCTTCATACGAGTTCATCAAAGGCCTTGAGTACAAGCTCACTATGGGAGGCGACTACTACTCATATATCAGGAACTACTACAGACCTTCATACATTCCGCTGAAGGGCGTAAAATACTATGACGCGCCATCTGCTCCTACAGCAGCAAATTACGCGAACTCTTATTTCCACTGGACAATCTCCAACCAGCTTTCATTCAACAGGAAGTTCGGAGACCACTCCATCAATGCCGTAGCCGTCTATGAGGCTGAAAAACAGACTATCCAGACATCAGCGATAAAGGGTACCGGCGTGGTAGGAGACGACAAAGTCAGGACCACCAAAGGCAAGACACTTTCTGTCGATGACACTTACAATAACAAGTACGCCTATACTTTCGCTTCATGGCTCGTCAGGGCACAGTATTCATACAAAGGACGTTACATGATATCCGCTTCCATCAGAGGTGACGGTTCCTCAAGATTCGCCCCTGACACCAGATGGGGATACTTCCCTGCCGCATCCATCGGTTGGCGTATCAGCGACGAAAACTTCATGAGAAACGCAAAGTGGCTGAATGACATGAAACTGCGCGTCAGTGTAGGTCAGACAGGTAATGCACAGATCGGAAACTCCGAATATCTCGCGCTCTACGGAACCACAACAAACGACATGGGCAACGGCGTCATCAACACCGTCTATCCTAGCCAGATTGCGAACAGCAAACTCGGATGGGAGAAAAACACCCAGGTCAATGGCGGTTTCGATGCCAACCTCTGGAATGGCCTCCTCGGAATCAATGCTGATTTCTATTACTCCAAGACTACCAACATGCTTTTCGATGTTCCGGTATCTTCAGTTTCAGGTCTCACGACTTCCAACATGAACATCGGATCAATGCAGAACAAGGGTGTCGAAATAACATTGACCTCACACAAGACCTTCGGTGACTTCTCCCTCGGACTCAACGCCAACTGGTCACTGAACCGCAACAAGGTCCTCCACCTCGGCGATGAAGATGCCCCTATCATCAAGGAATCTTCATATGCCGGCGGCTATTACATCACCAAAGTCGGCCAGCCTGTAGGATGCTACTATCTTCTCGTACAGGACGGCATCTTCCACAACCAGGAAGAACTCGATTCATATCCTCATTTCGAAACGACCACCGTCGGTGACTTCCGTTTCGTGGATGCAGACGGCGACGGTATCCTGGACAAGAACAAAGACCGCGTCATCGTGGGCAACTACATGCCTGACTTCTACTATGGATTCGGCATCCAGCTCGGCTGGAGAGGCATTGACTTCGCCGCCAATTTCCAGGGAGTCTATGGAAACGAGATCCTGAACCTCGAAAGACGTTACCTCCTCAACATGGAGGCATCTTCCAACATGATGAAGGAGTCTCTCAAGAGATTCCCTTACGGCAACCTCAACAGGGCTACCCGCAAGTCTTCCGGAAACAATGGAGCATGTACCTCCACCTTCCATCTGGAAGACGGTTCTTACCTGAGGCTCCAGAACATCTCTCTCGGCTACACCATGCCGGACAAGTGGTTCCACAGGACAAGCATCTCCAAGATGAGACTTTACATCCAGGCCAACAACCTGTTCACATTGACCCACTACACAGGATACAACCCTGAGGTCAACAAGAGGTCTTCTGATGCTCTCAGACCGGGCGAGGACTACTGTTCTTACCCTCTTTCAAGGACATTCAGCGTAGGTATCAACTTTAACCTGTAATCGGATATGAAGAACATAATCATAAAAATAGCATTGACAGGAACCTTGCTCCTGGGCCTCGCATCTTGCAGCGACAGCTTTTTCGAGCAGTATCCGTCAAACAGCATAACTGAAGGAAACTTCTACAAGACAGACGACGACTTCAACCAGGGCATCTATTCCTGCTACCATAAGATGAAGACCCAGATGGGTTTCTTCCTCAATGAACTCGCATACCGCAGCGACGAGTGCTATCTCGAGTCAATGGCAGTGTCCACCCAGGACAGGTATGACATTGACCATTTCCAGGAGAAGTCCAACAACGGTATCATGAAAAACATCTGGAACGCCTGGTACAACGGCATTTACAGATGCAACGACGTGCTTGTCCACATGGACGGCAAGAAACTCACCAACGGAGACAAATACCGTGGTGAGGCATTGTTCCTCAGGTCATGGTGGTATTTCAGCCTCTACCGCGTATTCGGCGGCGTGCCTGTGACTACCACAGTCGTTTCTCCTGCTGATGCCAAGACCATCGCAAGATGCAGTGACGAGGACATGTACAACAGACTTACCCAGGACCTCAGCGAGGCCATCAGCCTTCTTCCGGCAAAAAGGTCAGCCGAGACTGCCAGGGTCACCAAGATTGCAGCACAGACACTGCTTGCCAAGGTTTATCTCACTTTCGGAAAATATCCTGAGGCCCAGAAAGTTCTGGAAGACGCATTGGCAGATGCCTCATATGGTCTGATGCCAAGCACTGCACAGGTTTTCGACATCTCCAACAAGATGAACAAGGAAATCATCTTCGCACTGTACTACAACAAGACCAATGACAACGGACATGGCTACTGGTACAGTACCAACACCGGCGTACTTGCCGACATCACGAATCCTACCAAGCAGTTCAAGTCCCGCTACAGTGCAGAGGACAACCGCTTCAACCTTATCAACACATACACGAAGATAAGCAACTCCCTGTATGCCATGACAAAGTGGATGGATACTTACGACGCACAGTTCACCACCCAGGTCGGCAATGATTTCCCTATACTGAGATACGCTGACGTTGTCCTCATGTACGCGGAGGCTCTCGGACAGCAGGGCAACATCTCCGAGGCCCTCACATATCTGAACAAGACACGCACCCGCGCAAGTCTTCCTGAACTCACCTCAGCCGAAGTTCCTGACAAGAAAGCATTCATCAAGGAACTTGCAGATGAAAGAGGACGTGAATTCGCTCTCGAAGGCCAGAGATGGTTCGACCTCGTGCGTCTCGGACTCGCAGTCGATTATTTCAAGGGACTCGGATATTCTCTGGACGACCACAATCTCCTGTTCCCTATACCTCAGGACCAGATCGAAATTGTCAATAACAAGTCCATCCTTTGGCAGAACCCTGGTTTTTAATCTTCTTTAACATTGAAAATAATGAAAAAGTTATTGTTCAGCATATTGGCGGTCGCAGGCATCAGCCTGTCAGCAACATCCTGCTGGGATGAGAATATCCCTGAGGCAGGAGCCGCACGTCATCAGGTAACTGACTTGAAAGCCGTTCCTGGTGACGAAGAAGCTCAGCTTTCCTGGTCAATGCCGGAAGGCTGGAATCCTACAGAGTACCTCATCACATACACTGACGGAGACAAGATTTCTCTCAGGACATCCGAAAAGAGTTACTCGATCACCGGACTTACCAATGGTGAAACCTACACATTTGAAGTCCAGGCCGTATATGGCGACCTCATTTCAGGCGCGGTAAGTGCAGCGGCAAAGCCATCCACATCGAGATTTGCCGTTTCTGACCTCGCCGCAGAAGGAAGCGCAAACATGGTGATCCTTACATGGACAAAGCCGTCCACAAACGTCACCTCATATACATTGACCTACTCCAGCGACAATACCGCGGCCCAGGAAGTCAGCATCGAAGCCGACAAGGAGAGCTACACTATAGATGAACTCGAAAATGATGTCATCTATACATTCTCTCTGGTAGCAAACTATGCGAAGGGTCCGTCAGAGCCTGCTGTCGTAAAGGCCATGCCGGCACTTGCTACACCTTACTTCCTCGACAGGACCACGGCCGCCGTGAACCAGCCTATCAAGTTCACGTTCAACACAGAGGGATACCCGTCCGCCACAAATATCAGATGGACATTCCCTGACGGAAAGACATTGACAGGAACCGAAGTTTCATACGGCATCCCTTCATCAGGCACCCAGCAGGTAATCCTCACCATCCATCTCGGAGACAAGGACAAGAGCTGGACTATCGAACTCCAGATCCGCGACTATGCAGTCAACTTCAACGAGTGGGTTTGCGTAGGCGCCAATTACAACGGATTCAAGGGTACCTGCCCTGTATTCTCTCCTGACGGAAAGACTGCCTATATCATAACCTTCTACAAGACAACTTGCCTGTATGCATTCAATGTCGAGACAGGTGAAAAGACTTGGGTTTATGAGCCTTCAGCCGTTTCAGGAAGCTACAATCCACTGACTGTCAATCCCGTAACAGGTGACATCTATTTCGGAACCACAACCGCCGGCCAGTTCTACTGCGTGAACGCAAGCGGCAGCCTCAAATGGAAATTTGACGGTGCAGGTTCAATGAAGAGCGCGGCTCCTGCCGTAAACAAGGACGGAAGCGTGGTATATGTCGGAGATAATGCCGGCAACATCTTCGCACTCGATGCGGCAAGCGGCGCAAAGAAATGGCAGGCTGCTCTCGGCTCAGCAACCGCAGGACTTCTTGTCAATGGCAATGAGCTCGTTGCAGGTGCAACCAACGGAACCGTGACATTCTACAATACGGCAGACGGTACAGCCATTTCTTCACTCAAATTCGCATGCATGACCGACATCACAGGTTTCGCTGTAGGAAATGACAAGAGAACAGTCTATCTCCCTGCAAAATCAGCGATGTGCTCATTCGACCTGGAGACCAAGACCATATTGGTAGAATCCCTGCCTGTGGCAGGCAACAACCTCTATGAGCCTGTAGTCGCGCCTAACGGAAACGTCTATGTGGCAGGAAAGGACAACTGTGTCTATTGCCTCGACAAAGACCTCACCAAGGTCATCTGGCAATATAAGCACACGGATTCTGCAGGTGGCGCGACCAACACATTCAACTACTCGCACCCTTGCGTGGATACAGAAAACCATCTCTATATCACCTCCGGACAGGCAGGAAACGTGTCATACATCTTCAATGCAGACGGAACAATCAAGGAATCATGGACTTACGGTTCATCCAAGAACCAGAAGCAGATGGGCGGAAACAACTATCTGAATGGTATCCTCTACTCTGCATTCGTCGGTGCCAGCGGTGAAAACGGAGCATTCTACGGAAAATATGTAGGCGGTGAAAGAGCCAATTCATGGAGCACCCACGGCGGTGACATCTGCGGCTCATGCTGCCTGAAATAAAAACCAAGATATCCGGTGCGCCTCCGGGCGTGCCGGAACATTAAAAATCATTGAAAATGAAAAACTTGAAAATATTTTCAATCATAGCTGCAACATTGGCCTTGCCCGCATTTGTCGCCTGCACGGACGACGGCAGCGCTAAGGTTCAGAACCTGGCTGCAAAAGCAACCATCACACAAGGTGGCTACTATTCTGCTGACGGAAGCCTGAAGACTCCGACCTGGGGCAAAGAGGACAAAGCCTCCATCATGCTCTATGCTGACGGAAAACTCAGCAAGGCGACGGCGACCCCGCTTCTCAGCGGAAGCACAACTGCACAGTTCCTGTTCAACATCCTCGCCAACAGGGAGGAGACGGACGTCCTGAGCTGGTACCCTGCCGATGCCGAAATCTCCTTCAGCGGACACGACGTTACTGTCAACATCCCTACTGAGCAGACTGGCAGCGATATTCCGGTCATGTTCGGAATGGACAGGCAGAACATAAACCGCTACGAAGGATGCAAGTTCACGCTGAAGCCTGCCGGCTGCATGGTTTATGTCAATGTTGCCATGGGCGACTATGATGTCAAGTCATTGGAACTCACCGCCAACGGAGGCGAGAATATCGCAGGAACCGTTACTGTCAATGTTGACGAGGGCTCGGCAACAGCTACCGCATCTTCAGTTATGGTCACACCTGCCTCCCCTATCGACTGCAGGACGTCATCCGTATTGATTCCGGTCTATTGCGCTCCGGTAACATTGACAAAAGGCATTTCAGTAAAGATTACCACATCCGCAGGACAGACCATTACTTCATCTGTCAATGATAAAATGGTCCTCGAGGCCGGCGGAAAGTACAATACCGCGAAAGTCGCTGAGGGTGAATCCACTGAACTTGTTTTCTGCGGCGACAATCATGTATTCGTCATCAATGCAGACCTTGCGAAAGAGACTTACAAGGAGGGTATTCTCTGGAGCCTTGACGTGAAGACATTGGCTTCCGGTCTCGGCCTGGCCGCCAGCAAATGCGACCATCTGGACGACTGCAAGTTCGTGGACAACGGAACCAAGCTTCTGCTCACAAGTTCATACGGCTGGTGCGCATTGCTGGACTATCCTACAGGCAACATGCTGTTCCATACGACCCAGGTGCCGAATGCTCACTCTGCAGAGTACATCCCTGGAGGATATGTAGCAGTGGCAACTTCGGTAGGAAGCACAGATTTGCATAATAGTGTCCAGCTCTACAGCATTGACAAGAGCGAGCAGATTCTTGCAAAAGCAGACCTCTATTCCGGCCACGGACTGGTCTGGGACTACAGCAGGAATGTGCTTTACGGAGCAGGTGGAGATGTCGTGAAGGTGTTCGATATAACACTCGGCGAGAAACCTGCAATAACATTGAAAAAGACCATCAAGGCACCGAAGAACGGCATCCACGACCTGATGCGTGTGGACAACAGCACTCTCACCGTCGCAGGAGACCATGCCTATCTTTTCAATGTCGATACGGAGATGTTCACGGAGATGGCTCTTTTCAGCGGTTCCTCATCCATCAAGTCATTGAATTACAATGGCGAGACCGGTGAAATCTGGTACACTGACGCCACCATCCCGGAAGGCAGCGAGAGCTGGTCATCACAGAAGATCCGCTACAGTACCAACAAGGACGGTTCCAGCGCTGACCGCATCATCAAGGTGCCTGACATGGACATGTACAAGGTGCGTGTAAGACAGTGGTAGAAAAGTTCGTATAAAGTAATACTTTCGAATTACACCCGAAACAATTTTTGTCTATTTTTGCAGGTGAAATGCTTAACGACGACAGACATTTATTGAATCTTATAGCAGATGGGGATGTCAAGGCACTTGGCATCCTCTATGTGCTATATGCTGCCCGGATAAGGAATTTCGCCTTCAGTCTTCTGCAGAATTCCTCTGAAGCTGAGGATATCACACAAGACTTGTTTTTGAAGATATGGAACTCCAGGGAAAGCCTCAGAAATGTGGATTCCCTGAAGTCGTATCTGTTCAGCATGACGCACAATGCCGTGCTGAACTACATAAAACACAAAAATATACAAGACAAGTACAAGGTAGCGTCAGCCGGTATGATGTCGGAGCAATATGAGCCGGACTCAAAGTATGACACTTCGGAACTGCTCAAAAGCATTGACTTCGCCCTTGAGGGGATGAGTGTTCTCCGAAAGACGATTTTCCGGATGAACCGCTACGAACACAAGACATATCAGGAAATCGCTGACATATTGATGATCAGTCCGAAGACTGTCCAGTATCATATATCATGCGCTCTTTCCGAACTTAGGAAATTATTATAAAAACATTGATAAATGAAAAGAAGATTTTTGATTTTTGCGGCTGCAGTGCTCTGCTTCGTTTCTTGCGGAAATAAGGAGCCACAGTATGCAAACAGGGCTGAGAAGATTGTGGCCGAGATGCACAATCCTAATTCAAAATATGTCGTAGTTGCCTGTCACAGAGGCGACTGGAGAAATTATCCGGAGAATTCCATTCCGGCTATCGAGTCCATCATCAGGATGGGTGCCGATATCATGGAACTGGACCTCAAGCTTACCAAGGACAGCGTTCTCGTCCTCTCACATGACAAGACCCTCGACCGCTGCACTACGGGCAAGGGACTCGTCAGCGACTACACTCTGGATGAAATCAAGCAGCTGAGGCTGAAGAGGGCGCACGGCGTAGCCACAGACTCTCTCCGAATGCCTACACTCCGTGAGGCGCTCGAATGCTGCAAGGACAGGATCTGTGTCAATGTTGACCAGGGATATGAGTACTACGACATGGTTCTCGCCATCACCGAGGAGCTTGGGGTTACCGACCAGATTCTGATCAAGGGAAAGAAACCGGTCGCCGAGGTGACTGCCAAAATGGCTGAGCATGAGCACAATATGATGTATATGCCTATCATTGACATCCAGAAAGAGAAGGGACAGTCTCTGTTCAACGAATATATGGAGACCGGCACCGTTCCTCTGGCTTATGAGGTATGCTGGAAAAAGACAACCCCTGAGGTGGAGGATTGTTTCAGGAAGGTATTGGCTTCAGGCTCAAAGCTTTGGATAAACACCATCTGGGGAAGTCTCTGCGGCTACCTGGATGATGACAAGGCTCTTGACTGCGGCAATCCGGCCGAGATCTATGATCAGGTCATCGCCTATGGCGCGTCATTGATCCAGACCGACCGTCCTGAGCAATTGATCAAATATCTGCGTTCAAAGGGACTTCACGACTAATCGTTGGATATAGATGTTCGATTTCTACAAAATGAGCGCGCCGTCTGCAAGCAAGGTGGCGCCTGAAAATACCGAAAAGGTCTGGAAGCGTGCACGTTTCCAGACTTTTGTCGCAATAACTCTCGGTTATGCCCTGTACTATGTGTGCAGGATGTCAATGGGTGTGATGAAGCAGCCGATTATCGATGCGGGGCTTCTCAATGCCACACAGCTCGGTATCATAGGTGCCTGTCTGTATTGGACTTACGCTGTCGGCAAGCTTGTCAACGGCTTTCTGGCCGACAGTTCCAACATCAAGAGGTTCATGGCCACGGGTCTCATCCTCTCGGTAACGGCCAATTTCCTGATGGGCGTCCTAGGTGTCTCCGCTGTCAATGCCGGTATCAGCAGTTCTGTGATTTTCGTTGTGTTCGCCATCATGTGGGCGATGAACGGATGGGCCCAGTCAATGGGTGTCCCTCCGTCCGTGGTTGCACTTTCCAGATGGTTCCCGCTGAAAATCAGAGGAACTTTCTACGGTTTCTTCAGCGCGTCCCATAACATTGGCGAGGGCCTGTCATTTGTCTTTGTCGGTTCTATCGTTGCCGCTTTCGGGTGGAAATGGGGATTTTTCGGTGCTGCCTGCGCCGGCATTCTCGGTGTCCTGCTGATTGTCCTTTGGCTTTACGATACTCCTGAGAGCAAGGGACTTCCGTCTATCGAGGAACTTTCCGGTGAGGCTGTGCCAGCCAAGAAAGTCGAAGGACCCGAGGAGACACGCAATATTCAGCGGGCCGTACTGCGCAATCCTGGTGTCTGGATTCTTGCGCTTTCCAGTGCGTTCATGTATATGAGCCGTTATGCCATCAATGAGTGGGGTACCATTTTCCTCCAGGAAACCTACGACTATGACCTCACGTCGGCAGCCACGATTATCGGTATCAATCCTATTTTCGGTGTGCTGGGAACAGTGCTTTCCGGCTGGCTTTCCGACAAAGTCTTCAGGGGTGACCGCAAGTATCCGGCTTTCGTTGCCGGCATCCTTGAAGCCATTGCCCTGTTCCTCTTCCTGTTCGGTGGAGGCAGCCACTTTGTCCTGATTTTGTCAATGATATTGTTCGGCATAGCCATCGGAGTCCTGATCAGTTTCCTGGGCGGTCTCATGGCCATTGACCTTGTCCCGAGGAAAGCCTCAGGCGCGGCTCTCGGCATAGTGGGCGTGGCATCCTACGCTGCCGCCGGCCTTCAGAACGTTGTCTCAGGTCTCTTGCTGGACAACAACACTTTCGAGGCCGTCAACAAGCTTGGCGAGACAGTGACGAAGCATGATTTCACCTACGTGAGCTGGTTCTGGTTCGGCGCCGCAGTGATTTCGTTCCTCCTCCCGATCCTGAACTGGAGACGCAAGCAGCAGGAAATCTAACCGCCTGCCAAGTCATTCCCCAAGTCGGTTTTATAAACGCATTTTGTCCGGATCTGCCCACGCATTTCCGGACAAAATTTTTTCAGCATTTTAGGGATACGACTTTCTATCTCCGGCTAACAGATTATCCATGAAGCAGTTCCATGCCGGCGTCTAGAGCAGCGGGGCGAAGAGGCGGATGACCTTCTGGAGGAACTTCTGGTACCATGGACGGGCGGTCCAGTCCTCCAGGGTGACCTCGTGAGAAGCCTCCATGTCCTTCATGAAAATCGCCTTGTTCACTTTGGCTGCAGTAATGTCGTAGATGTAGGCATTGAGTTCATAGTCAATGTTGAAGCTGCGGAAATCCATGTTGGCCGAGCCTATCTCGGAAAGATAATCGTCACTGACGAAAGTTTTGGAATGGATGAAACGGCCGGAACGCTCATAAATCCTGATACCCGCTTCCAGACACTCGGTAAAATACGACCTGTTGGCCGGGCCCATGAAACTCAGGTCAGCCTTCTTCGGAACCATGACTCGGACATCGACACCGCTGAGGGCTGCAGACTGCAACGCCTGGAGCATCGGCTCAGGAGGAACGAAATACGGAGTCTGTATATAAATGTATTTCTTGGCATTCTGGACAGCCCAGACCGCTCCCATATTGATATTCGGCCATCTGGATTCAGGCTCGTCAGGAACAATCTGAATCAGACGGTTACGGCCCTTGAGCTTGAAACTCATATCTAGACTCTGAATCGGAGTCTTGGCAAGTGCCTCGGCGATTCCGTTTCCCTCCACCTCGTCATAGTCAGGAAAAGAGACATTGACCTTATCCGCGGCAGCGACCTTGAGAGACTCCGATGGTGCGGCAGCATTGACAGACCCGGACACAGAAACATTGACAGAATCCTTCGCGGCAGCATTGACCTGATCCGTTGCGGCAGCATTGACAAGACTCTTCGCCGAATCATTGAACGGCAGGGCCGGCAGTTCCGCGCACATCGGGAAATACTTCGAGAAGTCATTGTCAATCTCGCCGTCGGCAGTTATCCACGTATTGAGGAAACTGTACTGGAGACCGGCTACCGCATTGCCCGTAATGCGCATATGAGTGTCACGCCAGCGGACAAAATAATCATCGCTGATGTTCATGCCTCCGGTATAGCCGATTTTGCCGTCAATGACAACTATCTTTCTGTGGTCGCGGTAGTTAAGCTGCGTGACCATGTTCACGAAAGGCCAACGCGTCTTGGTGAACTTCTCCACCTGGACGCCCGCCTTCTTCATCTCGTTATAATAGCCCGGAAGGATGGCGATATTGGCGATATTTTCATGAATGAATCTGACCTTGACACCCTCACGCGCCTTCTGCATGAGCATTTCCTTTATCTGCTGGCTGCCCTTGTCCTGACGGAAATAAAAATATTCCATGTGGATATGGTCCTTGGCATTCCTGAGGTCTTCCATCAGCAGTTCGAACTTGCGGTGGCCTGACGTAATGATTTCCAGACCGTTACCATCAGTCACACAGGTAGAGCCATCCGATGCGAGAAGTCTTGTCAACGGCCTGTATTCCTTACGGACCTGACTGTCCTTTTCATGACCGAAGAGAAGTCTGAATACACGTTTGTCAGCACGTTCACCGAAAACTTCTATGAACTTCTTGTGCTTGTACTTGAAATACCAGGACTGGCGGAAATTGATGCCGACCATGAAATACAGCAGCAGGCCGACAACAGGGAGCAGGGCAATGATAAGAAGCCACGCTATCTTTTTGGAAGAATCACCATCATCGAAAATGATAACCACTACGGTACCGATTATCAGCAATACCAGAAAAACAGAGAAAATAACCCCAAGAACTGTCATTGTCAAAGCGTATTAGAAACAAACCGAAATGTAACGAATTTTCGGAAAGTTTCCAACAGCGCGACAACAGCCGGACCGACAAAGAGACGTCGGGAACATAAGTCGGCCCCTAAGGAATATCGCGTTCCGAAAGTGCAACACCCAAATGGATGAAGGTCAATGCTACCCTTTGCAGAAAACCACGAGGAAAAGGAACCAATAATCCTTGAAGACGCGCCTGAAGACAACAAGGGCACGCTGCATCTCCGTCGCCACGCGGCGCTGGGTAACATTATGAGCCTCAGCGATATCCTTATATGACAGTCCCTTGATTTTCGCGTCAATGAAAATATTGTATGCCAGAGGAGGCAGTTCCCTGCGGCACTGCTCCAGGCAACCGGAAAGATCGGCATTGAAAGCAGCCATATCAGACGCAGTATCGGACAGTATGCTGATGTTTTCAGCCATGATGGCGGAATCGCGGATGTTGTCCCTGATGCGTGCGCGGTTGCTCGACTGGCGGAGATAATAAAGGCACTTGTTCAGGATGACTCTGGAAAAATACCATCTGGCATTGGCAACCGTAATCGTGTCCCTGTTTTCCAGAATGTAAAGAACGCTCTCCTGAAAAATGTCCTCGGCCACATCACGGTCGTGCAGGTAAGAAAACGCAAGAAGAACAAAACTGGACTTGTCGGAGTACAGTTTCATCAGTTCCTCGGGTGTTATCTTATGCAGTTCTTCTGCCATTACTATCGGTTTCCCACAAAGTTAGATGTTTTTTTAGAATTAAGCACCAGAAACGATTAAACCTGCAAAAGTGGAAATTTTTCAAAAAAAGTGAAATTTCCGCGTAAGGATTGTTTTCAGAAGCAACATATATATGTGCGCATACGGAAAAGCACACCGGAAACAGCAAGGCAGGCACAGAACAGAATAACACGATTAATGACATGAAGCAGTTCAAGCAAGACGATATTTTCAGATTTTTCAGAGGCGAATTCACTGACAATGAAGTGAATGAGCTGAATTCCTGGCTAGAAGCATCAGAACAGAACAAGGCATTGTACCGCAAAGCCCATGAAATGTTCGACGCCGTGCTGATATGCAGCATGGAAGACGCAGAGAAAGCAGCCGAGACGAAAAAGAAGAGAAGCAGAGTCTTCCGAATCGCAGCCGCCGTCATTGCCAATGCTGCAGCCATTGCCTGCATTTTCTTCCTCGCCCACAATATCGAGGTCAACAAGATAGACAGCAAGCTCGCAAATTCATTGACAACTATCGAAGTTCCTGCAGGACAGCGCATTGACCTGACACTGGAGGACGGAACGAAGGTCAAGATGAACTCCGGTGCGGTTCTCAGTTACCCTGCGATGTTCAGCAAGGACTCGCGCGAGGTCAATCTCAGAGGAGAGGCATTCTTCGAAGTGAGCCACAACAGCGCACGCCCGTTCACCGTCCACACCTTCGCGTCCGACATCAGAGTGCTCGGAACGAAGTTCAATGTCAATGCCGATGAGGAGATGAACCAGTTCACCACGATTCTTCTGGATGGTTCAGTAAAAGTCACAAGCGCTGCCGACAACAACGAATATATCATAATGCGCCCATCCGACGTGGTTTCCATGGTGGACGGACACCTTATATATAAAGGACGTTATTCACATTCCGATGTAAGCTGGACAGAAGGCATCGTCGTACTGGACGGCCTGAGTTTCGACAAGCTCATCCGCAAACTGGAGAACGCATACGGAGTCGATATTGTCATTGACAGGGAAAACATTCCTGCGATGGACGGCATCACCGGCGAAATCCGAATTTCGGACGGCATTGACCACGCCATGAAAGTGCTCCAGCATATCACTTCATTCAACTACTCCCGGGACCCTCTCACAGGAAAAATCCACATCCGCTAAAGTTCCATCGCGACAACCAAGCGGAATAACACGTTAATAACCGAATATTAAAACATTTTAATAAAGGACTAATAATTTCAAACCAAATTTCACAAAACATGAAAAAAAGACAAAGTATTCTGCAAAAGATGCGCGGTCTGCTCTGTTTTCTTCTGCTTTTCGCATTGACGGTCAATATGAACGCCCGTCCGCAGGCAGACACAAGAATAACATTGAAGCTCGACAATGTCACATTGACAAAGGCGATGAATGAGATCAAGCAGCAGTCAAGATTCCTTTTCATCAACAAAGGCGTTGACGCCGGCAAAATCGTCAGCATCAATGTTGAGAGCGAAACCATCAACAACGTCTGCAAAGCCCTTTTCTCTCCTGTCAATGTCGCTTTCACCATCGAAGGTAACAACATTATCATTACCAATGCCAATGTCAATGACAAGAAAGGCGGCCCTGTAACCATCACAGGAACAATCCGCGACGCATCCGGCGGACCTGTACCGGGAGCCGGTGTTGTAGAAAGCGGCACAACTAACGGAACCGTCACCGACCTTGACGGAAAATACTCTCTCCGGGTTTCAGACAAAGGCGTGACCATCGAGGTCAACTGCCTCGGCTACGAGCCTGCAACATTCGAAGTCGGCAATGCAACTGTTTATAACACAGTACTTCACGAGGAGTCCCTTTCACTCGAAGGAACAGTCGTTACCGCCCTCGGTATCAGAAAAGAGGAAAAATCCCTTTCATACAACGTCCAGAAGGTCGGCGGCGACATCATCAATGCCGTAAAAGAGGCCAACTTCGTGAACTCTCTCCAAGGTAAGGTAGCAGGTCTCCAGATCAACCAGAGCGCTTCAGGTGCCGGCGGTTCTACCAGAGTCGTGATGCGTGGTCTCAAGTCCATCACCAGAAGCAACAACGCACTTTACGTGATCGACGGTATCCCTATGCCAGACCTCAGGTCTTCACAGTCAGCAGGTATCTATGAGACCCCGGACGGAGGTGACTTCGAGGGCATTTCCAACCTCAACCCTGAGGATATCGAGTCGATGTCAGTCCTCTCAGGTGCTTCTGCAGCAGCACTTTACGGTGCACAGGGAGCCAATGGTGTAATTCTCATCACTACCAAGAAAGGCCAGGAAGGAAAAATCCGTGTAAACTACTCGAACAACACGACTTTCTCCGCTCCGTTCGTTACTCCTGAATTCCAGAACATCTACGGAACAGCTGCCACGGAGCCTTCCATGAGCTGGGGCAACAAACTTGAGACACCTTCCACATACAACCCTCTCGATTTCTTCCAGACAGGTTTCAATACCACCAACTCGATTGCACTGTCTGCCGGAAACGAGCGTTCTCAGACCTATGTATCTGCCGCGACATTGAACTCACGCGGTATCATCCCGAACAATACCTACAACAGATACAACTTCACGGTGCGCAACACCACTGAGCTCGTGAAGGACAAGCTTACTCTCGACGTGAGCGCAAGCTACATGCGTCAGTACAAGCGCAACCCTACCGTTCAGGGTCTGTATCACAACCCTCTTGTAGCAACATATCTTTTCCCACGTGGAGACGATATAACCAAGTACCAGATTTATGAGAGATACGATGCCAATGCCGGCTATATGAAGCAGTTCTGGCCGTTGGAGTTCGTCGATGGTGTCGAGAACCCTTACTGGGAGACCAATAGGGAGCTGTTCGAGAACACCGCTCACAGATACACCCTCTCGGGAACATTGAAATGGAACATCACCAAATGGATGTTCATTACAGGTCGTGCCCGCCTGGACAATACCGTAATGAACTATACCAGAAAGATTTACGCTTCTTCCAACAAGCTCTATGCTTCCGAGTTCGGCAACTATCAGGACAACACCATCATGCACAACAACTTCTATGGTGACATCCTCCTTACCATTGACAAGAAATTCGTTGACGACAAACTTTCATTGACAGCGAACCTCGGTGCCAGCCTCGTGGACGACAAGAACAAGGCTTCCGGATTCGAGGGCCATCTCGCAACCGTAGCCAACAAGTTCTCTGTCTATAACATCAGCATGACACACTCACAGACAAAGCCTTACGCAGACCGTTGGCACGATCAGAACCAGGCTGTCTATGGAACACTCCAGCTCGGATGGAACGGAATGGTCTATGTAGATGGAACCGTTCGTAACGACTGGTCATCACAGCTCGCGTTCACTCCTAACCAGAGCGTATGCTACTACTCAGCAGGTCTTTCAGGCGTCATCTCTTCTATGGCTGACCTCTCAGGCGCAGGAATTTCATTCCTCAAGGTACGCGGTTCATACTCTACCGCAGGTAACCCTCCTCAGAGATTCATCACCGGAGTCAACACTCCTCTCACCGTCGGCGGAAACATTTCCTCTGACACATACGCACCGGCAAAGAACCTCAAGCCAGAGCTCACAAAATCTTACGAGGCCGGTCTCAATGTCAAGTTCCTCGAAGATATGTTCGACATCGACGTGACTTACTACAACGCGACAACCTACAACCAGCTCTTCCAGTATGACGCAGCACCATCGACCGGCTACAAGCAGGCTTATATCAATGCCGGTAAGGTCAACAACTATGGTGTCGAGCTTTCTTTCGGCTTCAAGCACACATGGAGAAACTTCTTCTGGGGTTCTACCGTCACATGGTCAATGAACCGCAACAAGATCAAGGAGCTCGTTCCAGAAGGAACTCTCGACGTTACGGGAAAACCTGTCAATGTAGATGAGGTCAATATGGACTACGGCGGATACCGCATGAAAATCAGAAAGGGCGGTTCTATCGGCGACTTCTATGTAACAGGTCTCAAGACTGACGACTACGGAAGAATCTATGTGGACCCTAACACCAACACCATCACTCTCGACCCTGACACATGGATCTACGGTGGAAACACTGAGGCCAAGTCAAGACTCGGATGGAGCAACAACTTCTCATTCAAGGGAGTCAACCTGTCAGTTCTCATCGACGCAAGAATCGGCGGCCGCGGAGTTTCTGCAACACAGGCTATGCTCGACAGATTCGGAGTTTCCAAGAATTCCGCTGATGCCCGCGCTGACGGCGGCGTATGGATTTCTTCAGACCAGAAACTTCCGGACGTGAAGACATTCTACGCAAACAACGGTAACGGTATGTCAATGCTTGCAAACTATGTATATGACATGACCAATATACGACTCAGAGAGGTGTCTCTCGGATACGACCTTCCTACCTCATGGTTCAAGGACAAAGTCGGAATGTCAGTATCAGTAGTAGGACGCAACCTTTGGATGATTTACAACAAGGCTCCTTTCGATCCTGAGCTCACGGCATCTACAGGAACATACTACCAGGGAATCGACTACTTCATGCAGCCAAGCACAAGAAACATCGGTTTCAGCGTTAAACTTCAATTCTAAAATTCGGAAAGATGAACAACAATATAATTAAATACGGATTGGCAATCGCGGCTTCTGCTGTAGCTCTGGCATCCTGCACAAAGGATTTCGAGCGTTTCAACACGAACCCGGACGCAGTTCAGACTGTGGATGTCAAATCTTATATCACCACAATGGAGCTGGATGCCGTAATCCCTTGCAGCGATGAAGGCGCAAACCAGTTCCAGCGTGCATGCAACCTTATGGGAGATGCCTTCTCCGGCTATCTCTCCCCTACCCAGGCATTCAACGGAGGTTCTTATACCTGTACTTACGACCTCAACGGTACTGACTACAACAACGTGCCTTTCAGCGTAGCTTTCACCAACGTGATGCCAGCATGGCTGAACCTCAAGTACGCTTATGAGAACGGCAACCTCGACGAGGGTTCATGGGCTATTGCAGAGGTAATCAAAGTACTTACAATCCAGCGCGTTACCGATATCTATGGTCCGGTTCCGGTATCTCACTTCGGAGAGGACAGCAACCCGTACGAGTCTCAGGAGACCGTTTACAAGAACCTCTTCAATGACATTGACAAGGCCATCGAAATTCTCAAGCCTTACGCAGCGGCGTCTGCAGGTTCCAACACTACTCCTCCACTCGGTTCTGCAGATATCGTTTACGCCGGAAACTATGCTTCATGGCTCAAACTCGCCAACTCCGAAAAACTACGTATGGCGATGAGAGTACGTTTCGTGGAGCCGGAACTCGCAAAGAAGGCAGCTGAAGAGGCTGTAGAAAGCGGTGTCATGACCGCAGCATCTGACGGGGCTAAGCTTGCTTCCACTCAGACAATCCAGGTATTCAACCCGCTCGAGGAGGTCTGGAACGCCTATACCGATACCAGAATGGGTGCTACCATTGACGCTTATCTCAATGGTTATGAGGACCCTAGACTTCCGAGATACTTCAAGGAGGCAACCGTTGACGGCGCCGGATACCATGGCGTAAGAAGCGGAGTGAAGGATATGCTTAAAGCCCACTATCTCGGTCTTTCAGTTCCTAACGTTGCCAAGAACACTCCGGTCATATGGATGCTCGCTTCCGAGGTTGCATTCCTCCAGGCAGAGGGCGCACTTCTCGGATGGAACATGGGCGACACAGCTGAGAACTTCTATAAGAAGGGTGTAGAACTTTCATTTCAGGAGAACAACGTAAGCGGTGCAGATGCTTATCTCTCAAGTGACAAGACACCTGCATCATTCGATGACAAGAACACCGGTTCCAAGAAGAACAATGCCGACAAGCCTTCTACAGTAACTCCCAAGTGGGACAATGCCGCAAGCGCGGAAGAGAAACTTGAGAAGATCATCACCCAGAAATGGATTGCAATGTATCCTAACGGACAGGAGGCATGGTCTGAGTTCCGCCGCACAGGTTATCCTAAGGTTATCCCTGTAGTGAACAACCTCAGCAACGGAACCATCGACACCGACATCCAGGTAAGGAGAATGACATTCCCGAGATCCGAGTATGCGAACAACGCTGCGGCTGTCAAAGAGGCCACGTCTCTTCTCGGCGGTGCCGACAACGGCGGAACAAAACTCTGGTGGGACAAGAAATAATCTAATAATCGAACAAAATGAAAAATATCATAAAATATACGGTCGCAGGTCTTTTGGCTGCATTCTGTATCACCGGATGTTCTGACTGGGTAACCCCTGAGAGGGTTGTCATCCAGAATCCGGAGGAGCAGTCACCTGTTCTTCGTGACAATGCCTATTACGAGGCTCTGCGTGCATACAAGCAGACAAAGCATAAACTTGCATTCGGATGGTATGGCTCCTGGACAGCTGTCGGAGCTTCTTACCAGACAAGACTCCAGAGCGCACCTGACTCTATGGACATCATCTCCATCTGGAGCCAGTGGCACTCATTGACCCCTGAACAAATTGCCGACAAGGAGGCAGTCCAGAAAATCAAAGGTACAAAGGTTATCTTCACCATTTTCCTCAACAACCTTCCTGACGAGTTCAAGATAGACGGCCAGACCACGGACGAAGGCATTGAAAATTTCGCAAGGTCTTATTGCCGCGACTCCATCAACAAGTACAACTACGACGGTATCGATATCGACTATGAGCCAGGTTACGGTGCTTCAGGTGAGTTCGTGGGTCACAACAATGAGCAGTTCAAGAAACTCATCACCGCGATGAGCCAGTATGTAGGACCTAAGTCAGGTACCGGCAAACTGTTCACTATCGACGGTGTTCCATACGCTGTTCATACAGAGTGTGCCGAGCTCTTCGACTATGGTATCGTACAGGCTTACCAGTCAACAGATTACCGGGACCTCCAGAGCCGCTTCGACGAGGCTGCCGCAAAAGGCTGGAAGCCTGAGCAGTACATCTTCACAGAGAACTTCGAGTCTTACTGGAAGACAGGTGGCGTGACCCACTCTACAGCTGAAGGCGAGACCGTGAACTCTCTACTCGGCATGGCGAGATTCAACCCTAGCCAGGGTTTCTGCGCAGGATTCGGTTCATACCACATGGAGTACGAATATGCACAGTCATCAATGCCTTACAAATACATGCGTAGGGCTATCCAGGATGTAAACCCTGCAGGCGGAGCCATCAAGGTCAAGCTTAGCAGCAGCTGGTATCAGACCAAGACTTTCCTCATCGAAGATGACGGTTCACTGACCGGAAGCAACGATGCCGCATTCTCAGTAGGCTTCGCACGCCCTATTTCAAGAGACATCACTTTCAATGTCAAAGTGGACAACTCCCTTGTAGCCGCATACAATAAGGAAAACGGAACAGCTTACCAGACTTTGGACCCGTCAGAAGTGACAGTTGCTCCTCTGACCGCGACAGCAGAGTCATTCACATCTGAAGAGAACAAGATTACATTCAGCACCAAATCCCTCAAGAAAGGCAAGTACCTCATACCGGTTGCCGTGGAAGTTCCTGAAGATTCCGAGTTCATGGTGGATGAAGATATCGTATTCTACATCTTCATCAATGTTGCCGCTGTCAATGTAGATGTCAATGCTACATCGGTTACCGGTGTCAAGATCGAGCCGACAGACAGCTGGAACTTCAACTGCTACCAGCAGTACTATACTGACGGGGCAAACGGAGTATGGGATGAAGATGCATCACAGATGTTCGACGGAAAGTTCGATTCAGGCTGGTACACATACGGTTACTACTATGCATGGGGCTTCGGAGGAAACTTCATCGTAGAAATGGACAAAGAGTACGAAGTATCTGGTTTGCGCTGGTATATCCTGTACGATGGTGATTCCAATCAGGAATGTGTCGATGTCCAGTACAGCAATGACAGAACGAACTGGGAATCTGCTCTCGCAGGCACTACTTTCACTCCGCACATCAACACAGATGAGGCTGCGGCAAACAAGAGTTACAAGTGCTTCCAGTTCAAGAAACCTGTCAAGGCCAAATATCTCAGAGTAATCATCGGTCAGATGGGAGAGGAAGAATTCACAAGTATGAGTGAAGTCGAAATTTATGCTCCCGCAAAATAAAAATATAGAACAACATGAAATTCAATAAATTATATCTCGCGATGGCTGCAGCGGCACTTGCTGCCTGCACCAATCCGGTAGAGCCTTATGACGCCATCTATATGACAGATGCGCAGATAAGTCAGGACAAGTCAATCACCATTGACATTACTCCTGACGGCACCGCCATCACTGTATCATCTTCAGTCAATGCGACTGAGGATATACAGGTCGAGCTCGGGGTTGACGCGGCACTTCTCGAAGGTTACAACAAGAAGTACGAGAAGAACTATCTTCCTGCTCCAGAAAGCAGCTACTCACTCAGTTCAAACACTACTGTCATCAAGGCCGGACATAACATGTCAGAAGCCGTTGACCTCACAGTGAACAGTACCGAGGAATTCAAGGAAGGAAGCACATACTGCATTCCTGTGACCATCCGTTCTACAAGCGCGATGAAAGTTCTCGAGGCTTCCAGAACACTCTTCGTTGTCCTCAAGACCCCTGTAATCAGCAAGGCTATCTACCTCGGATCCAACATCTATAGGGTGGATTCATTCAAGCAGGAAAGTTCTCTTGCAGCACTTCCTCAGGTGACGATGGAGGCCAGAGTCTATGTTGAAAGCTTCGCAAGCTGGGATCCGTACATCAGTTCCATCATGGGTATCGAAGGTGTGTTCGGAGTACGTTTCGGTGACGTGAAGGTGTCTCCTAACGCAGTCCAGATCTGCCACGATTCATATCAGCCTGCTGCTGAGAGCCATAAGTTCGACACGAACAAATGGTATCATGTGGCAGCTGTCTGGAGCGGTTCGACATTCGACATTTACATCGACGGCCAGTATGCTACCGGCGTTCCTGTAGGTGGAGAAACCATCAACCTCACCAGTGACAACTCCGGCGGATTCTATATCGGAGCATCTTATGGCGGAGGCCGTCCTCTATATGGCTATGTCGCAGAGGTCCGCGTATGGACAAGGGCTCTGAGCCAGAGCGAAATAGCAAACAATATGAACTATGTGGATCCTCAGTCGGAAGGTCTGCTGGCATATTGGAGAATGAATGCTTACGAACCACGTGAAGGTGGCGGAAACATCGTAAAGGATGAGACCGGACACGGACACGATGCCGTCGGAGGAGCAAACACTCCTAAGATGATGGATACAAAGTGGCTGTAGTCCCTATCTTTCGCAAGTTACGTTTAAGTAACATTCAAAAAAAACTCAAATTCTACGGGCATGATTTTCATTTCATGCCCGTAGTTTTTTTATTGCAGACCGGCTGAAACGACCCGCCATGCGACCTGATATTGTCTCCGTGGACTCACTGTATGTCCAGATACCGAAGACAAGCGAAGTATAGACAATTTTCACATGAAATTATGTTCCAAAAGTTTGATTTTACGAAAAATTTCAGCTGTCTGCAAATTCGACGTATTGGAATTGAGAAAATTAAATCATAGCTTTGGAATGGACACAATGACGTCCGACAGTACTTAATATTCACCCGAAGTCCGCCAAAAACCAACCGAAACGGCGGCTTCAAATCATTACTCCGACTATGAAGAAAGGATTTCTGATGCTTATGGCCGCAATCTTTCTGGCATTCGGCTGCGACAAGAACAAGAACACTCCCCAACCGGCACCTGGGGAAAAAGACGGAATCACAAATCTAAGTGCAAACGGTACGGCTAACTCGTACATGGTTCCAAAGGCTGGAAAGTACAAGTTCGATGCGACAGTGATGGGTAACGGAGTTTCAACAAGAGGCATCAACGCACAGACATTGACCCCGGCGACAGCTGAACTCCTATGGCAGGACACCAAAGGCGTAGTTTCCGGAATCGAGATAAAGGACAACACTATAGTTTTCGATGCAGGCGAAGCTGAAGGCAATGCGGTAATCGCTGCCAAAGATGCTTCCGGCAAGGTTATCTGGAGCTGGCACATCTGGAGAACAGCCTACAACCCTGCTGACAATGCATCTGCTCACGAATTCAACGGAGTCGTCTGGATGACCCGCAACCTCGGTGCAAAATCCGACACATGGGATGAAATCGGAAACGCCAAGGGTCTGATGTACCAGTGGGGAAGAAAAGACCCGTTCCCTAGCCTTGACGGATGGACGGACAACGGCAACTTCACTGTTTTCAACGAGGCCGGCGACGATGTCACTGAAAGTATAAAAACTGAAGTGGTCAGCGCATCTGACAACCTCGGCAACTCCATCTCAAATCCTACCACGTTCTACAGCGGCGTAAGAGGAGCTGACGGAAACGGCCCATACGACTGGATTACTACAGAAGACTATTCTCTCGGCAACGATTACCTCTGGGAGGCTGAAGGAACAGGAGCGAAGACTCTCATGGACCCATGCCCTCCCGGATACAGAATCCCAGCGAATATTCTCTATAAAGGCTTGAACAACAATAGTTTCCCTCTCGCCGATGATATCAATGGCGGAAGATACCATGACAAGATGGGCTATTTCCCTCCATGCGGAAGCAGAGGATTCGAGGGCGGTACCTGGTTCGCTGTAGGACTCTACACCGACTATTGGTCAAGCACCGCCATGGAAGACGGTTGGGCAGGACTTCTCCATGGTCTGGAATCGAACATCAACCCTAAGGGCAAGACCTACCGCGCAGCCGGCGCAGCCGTAAGATGCGTGAGCGAAGCCCGCAACGGCGAAGAGCCTTCATGGGACAAGGCTGATATCACTATCAATGCCATTGACGCCATCGAGACCGCATACATCAAGAACAACGGAAGCGACGGTTCATCAAACTACTACTTCGGATTGACAAATACCAACTCTTATACAGTGAATGACAAGGGTCTGTATGTTCCTGGAGAAGGCGGGGAAATCGTATTCTTCGACATTTACAGTGCTCCTAGCAAGGACTCCGAGAATGCTGTCCTTCCTGAAGGCACCTACACTCTCGGAAGTATGAGCAACAGCGGAACTGCTGATACTGAATACACCCGCGAGCATTACTCTATCGACGGGCAGCTTGCATTCTACGAGTTCACCGACGGAGAAATCAAGGTTACACATACACCTTCAGGCTACCATATCGAGGCGTTGATGACACGTAATGACAGTCAGGTTATCAAGGTCGTTTATGACGGAGCCATCAAGTTCGTGAACAGAGGCGCACCGGACGTCGGCACAGTCATCACCAATCCTGTTGATGTTACCTTCACAATCGCTGACATCGTTTACGAGCACTCTTCGACGACTGATGACAAGTATGACAGATACTCCATCAATCTCTTCGCCGGCGAAATGCAGGGCGAGGCAGTGCTTACCAATGGTTACGCGGTTCACATTGACCTCTTTACGGATCCTTTCTCAAGCAAGGGTAACGTTCAGTTGAAGCCTGGTACATATAAGGCAGGAAATGAATTCAAGGCGGGAACATACATGCCTGGAGCATACTATAACCTCATGGGAGTTCCTCTCTACGCAGGTACCTACTGCATGGAAGTAAGACCTACCAATACCGCTGTCCTCTACGGACTCATCCAGAAGGGCGACATCAAGGTGGAAAGAAGCGGGGACAACTATGAAATCACCATCGACTGTGTTTCAGAGGACGGAGTTTCCATCAAGGGTAAGTTCCCTATGGGCAAAGCGAACCTCAGGGATAACTCTCCTAACCTGCCTGATGGCGACTGGAACAGTATTCTCCGCGAGGACAAGACCTTGATTTTCAAGGAGACAGATGATATCTTCTCTTACATGAACCACTATTGCTATGATGACCACAGCGAGTATGAAATCATCGTGAACAACCATACTTCTGACGAATCATTCTACCTCTCGGTTGTAGCTGCTGCCAATGCTTCAAGTCCTGTCGGAACATTCACGACTCCTAAGGATGCGTCAAACCCTACCATCGGAGAGTTCCGTCCGGGATATCGTGATTTCTCAGCATTCAAGGACACATGGTGCTACATGACATTCGATTCAGACGGCTATGAGGCCGGCGGTGCCCCTGCAACTGAAGGCACAATCACCATCAAGGATGCAGGTGACGGCAAATACACAATCGAATTCGAATTGAAGGACGACGCCAATCCGAAGCACACTATCAAGGCTCTCTGGACAGGCAAGTTCAACAAAGAGAACGAATACAGATAATAACCTATCATAACATATCTGAAAACCCCGGTTCCGCTGATTGCAGGACCGGGATTTTCTTTTGCCTGCCGGTGACAATGTCAACACTTTGATTAAAAAAAACCAATCGTGATTTTATGACAGAATCAGTCAAGGTTGGAAGCGAGGGCAAGTACACAATTGGACTTATCGACAAGGACAGAATCAATTATATTACGGCTATGAATACGGAACGGGACACTTACAATCAGAGTATGCGCGTGAGACGCTTACCGCTCTCTCCACAATTATTTTCGACCCTCTTGACATATGTTAGTTTTGGCTTCGCTGCTATAATATACTGTATGTCAATATATTACATGCTGATATGGAGCTAAGCGCTCCTGCCAAGACCACATTTCGATGCTACCTCTTGGCTCTCTTATAACAGGATAACTTTCTGATAATTAATACGTAACGCCGAATTGCGGTTGCCAAGAGGGTCGAAATTCGAAGGCTTGGCCAGACGACTTAAACGACTCAGCAGTTACGTGTTGATTTGTCTTGCAAGCGCGGTTCCGTTTTTCGAGAGACATCGTAACCAGCCGTGTTATCATTTGCCATTTATCTGTTCAGGTCAATGTCATATTGGCATGGCTAGGCACTGAAATATTCACCATCTAAACATGACTGGCCGGCAGGGGACGTCGGAGCGGCGTAGCCGCCCATGGCTTCGTGAATGGGAGGGGCCCGCCGCGGTAGCGGTGGGAGGGATAGCCCCAACGGGGCGTACCGCTCCGAAGGCCCATGTCGGCATAAAACATGTCCTACATTTTTGTGATTTCAAAAGTGGTTTTTGACGTCACAAAGATTTAAAAATCATCACAAAAATTTAAGAATCATAAAAATCTTTTGAAACCACCCGCTATTTTCGGAGCATTTCGCCACATTTTCGGGTTTTGCGCGGAAATTTTATATAGTATTGCAACCTTGATTGACGCACGGCCAGCCGGTGCACGACAGCCGGTATCAATCTCAATAATTTGTTATAATTAAAATAATACTTAATTTTATGACAGAATTAGTCAAGGTTGGGAGCGAGGGCAAGTACATCGACCTGATGGTCGACTGGAGCTTCAAAAAGATTTTCGGGACGGA